>ENA-OQJX01000222-OQJX01000222.1-human-gut-metagenome-genome-assembly--contig:-NODE-222-length-36321-cov-2.809140_pt1 | contig 36321 bp, 31 predicted proteins | sample MGYA00242615_ERZ504782 | MGnify/ENA primary metagenome ERZ504782 (study PRJEB26092, sample SAMD00036354) | human gut metagenome | host: Homo sapiens | study: EMG produced TPA metagenomics assembly of... | reverse complement strand
GAAAGTACCATATGATCAAAATACATACAAATATTATGAAGAACGAGAAGTTATAGAAAGGAAAAAGAACGAGAAGTTAATTTATTGTTAAACGGAATAAGAGATTAGGATATTAGCATAGAATACGTGGGAACTTTGGTATTACCGTTCAGAAGTATCCCCATACTCAACAACATATAATACACAAAGCCCCACGCCTATATATGCTAACAAGATATAATAGTGCATAGGGACACCTGATGTATTATCCAATTGTTGTCTTGAAATTGGGGATTTCCTGAACATGGATAATGCCTAACGCTTACTGTTATTAATCTTTTTTGGTAAAAGACAAGGCAAAAATACTAAAAGAATTGATTCGCGTCAATAAAAATCCAACTTTTTTATTATTTTACTCTCTGCGCCACTGAATTTCATCGCTCTCCGCTCTCCAAATCCCGTGCCCTTCAGCGATAAGTAATCCTGAGCTCATCAATTGCCTCATAAAAGAGCTTTTGTACATCCTAAAATCCGCAACCTGTAATATTTTTGATATCTGGGGTTGCAGATACCTCTCTAAAACGACTCGTTTTCGTAAAGAACCCTAATGGTGCAGTCGCAAGAGACAAAATCCCCTTACCCCATGATGCGACTTGAGGCAATACGCAAAAGGCCACGAAGATTTGAGCTACCCAAAATCAAATTTGAAGGCCATCATGTATGCATCATTGCTTGTGTATATGTTCAGTATGTGCTGTCTTGCAGTCTTAATCCATTTTGCAGGGACAGAAACATACTTGAATACAAAAGTTTTGATTCTGCTTGTGCGTTTAAGTCCAAAGCTCTTCATGTTTGCGTCAGATATGAGGTGTCTGTAAAAGTTTCGTATTAAAGCGGTCAGAAGCAGGAACACCGTGTTTTCCGCCATGAACGATTTTGGCAGCCGTTTCCAGCCAAAGCCGTTGTTCATGTCGTCCAATACACGCTCAGCACCGCCACGCTTGTTGTAATACTCCACGATGTCACGGTCTGTCGAAGTATAGTCATTTGTCAGTATGCATCTGTATGTATATTCCCCTTCCCACAGGTCGAGTTCCTTGTTGATGCTTCTTTGCCGCTGTATGACAAGGCGGTACGCTTTGCCGACCCATTTCTCTGCAATGATGGAGCATATCTCAAACTCGTGACCGTTTATGTATTCGGTCTTCCATCCGCGCAAGGCAAAGATATCGTCATACAACGATACACACCTGTTTGCGCGGATATAAAAATGCCGACTGTGCTTCTCCACCATTTCCACCATAGCCTCAGAGCATGAGCCACAATCCATCCTCGCACGGTTTATATGTATTCTGGCATTCTCCAAACGCTCAAAAATACGTTTTAGAGTGTCTTCCTGATGGAAACGGACATTGGTATTGCCGTCGCGGTTCTCTATCCCGACGATGACATCGCCGACCGTTGCTATTCCTGGACTGTAACCGGTAAACTTCTTGTAGGTTATTTTTGCGTCAAATTTCTCCGTCTCAATGAACTGGTGGTCAAAATCAAAGTCATATTCATTGTCTGGCAGCAACTGTCCAGTTGCCAGCAATGCATTGACAAGCAGATTGTTAAGGTCGGAAGCCACGTTGAAGTCGTAGCTTTTGCCCGAATCAGACCTGTAGGTCAGATTCGGTGTGGTCAATTCACGAATGGCCCTAAGTATTGTGTCTGCGCTGCATGTACGGAGGGGTGGATGCAAGCAAAGTGCTTCCATAAGGTGTGAGGTCACGTCTTCGACACATGACCCTCCACAGAAATATACGCACATCAGAGAACGTATTATCTCGCTATATTGATAGCCATACACTTTGCTACGCAAACCTAAAGTAGAGTCTATTGTACAAGACAACATCCTGTCGAATTTCTCCATAATTGGAAATATACCACCAAAAGATGTGAGTTTCTCGGATTTTATTTGTACTTTTACCATGCTTGATGAGGTTTTGTTTGACTATTTTTGCAACACTAAGTTAAGTGAATCCTTTGACATGACAAAATCCTGAGCCGCTCGGCTTTGCCGCTTGGCTTGTCCAAGAACTTTTTGTTGTTCAGGATATTATAAAAGTTAAAATTTATAGTGTTGCGGAATTAAGGTAATAACAATACTATGAAATCGTTATTCATATTACAACTTGTATGTTGCGTCATTACAGCCATGCTAGCATTGCAATTAGCCATGGCAAGTTTGCAGGTGAGATGGAAGGTGTGGCGCTACGAAATATCAAGATGGATTCTCGTTGCATCCATGCTATTCTTCTCCGTCCACTACCTCTTACAGATGATTCATGGACTCCGTGCACAAGGTGCCGATGTGGGCGCAGCATTCAACATATTGTTCTATACTCCAGTGGCATTTGCCATCACTCTCTCCATAATCAACATAGAGAGCACAGGCAACAAAGTGCGACGGTATTGTTTACGTGGTATGATGGCATACATACTCATCGCCATAGTTTTCGTCATTGGCATGTTCAAAAGTCAAAGTTTACACATTGGCAATATGCTCTATGTGATGCTCGGTCTTTTTGTGGCTAGCATGGCATATTTTATTCTTATCATTCGCAAAGAAACAAAAGCCCGAAAGCAGAAGCTCATGGAGAATTTCGGAATCGACTTGATTCCATACGTGCGCTATTCGCAAGCCAGCATCATTTTGCTATACTTTGCTGCTGGACTCCTTCCTGTAGCAATCCTCTTCAATACCTTATTATATATAATAGGTCCCTTGATATTACTCTCTGTCATCTTTTTCGTCCACACTTTCATTGCTATGGGCTATTACATCACACCCAAAGAAGTCATTCCTGAGGAAAATGACGCAGAAGCAAAAGTCACGGAAGCAGAAGACATGAAAGACGGCAAGAACACTCATGGCACAAATATCTTGACAGCTAATAGAAAGATGGAAATAGAATTAGCCTCAAGAAATGGTGTGAAGAGGGATTTTATAAGGACTATGAAGTTAACATCTATTCGCTAGCTACCAAGTTGGGATACAAGAAAAACGAACTGACAGAATACTTCAATCAGTCAGAATACACCAATTTTAGAACCTGGCTTAGCGACATTCGTTTTAATGAGGCTGTTCGCATGATGAAAGCCAACCCCGAATATAGCATTGACGCTATTTCCACAGAGTGCGGTTTCTCATCCCACACATGGATTTATCGTATATTCAAACAAAAAACGGGCATGTCACCTAGCCAATGGCGCAAACAGTTTGCCTCCATCTAAATGCGTATTTTTGTAATTTCGCATTAAATAGCATTTAAAAGAGGTGTGTCAGCGTTTTGACACAACCTCTACTTAAAAGATTTAATTTACAATAGTATTGCGGAATTAAGGTACATGAAACCGATAACCTGTCATAGTGGCATTGGGAAAAGCCGTTCAGACGATCCGCATCATGGTCGGCAAAAGATCTAAAGTGACCTCTTTGGCTGTCTTGCGCTTGGAGACATGAATCATTTCAAGCACCTTTATGACGTCTTCAGACTTCGTGCCACGTATCATGGTCACAAGTGTACCTCTGCCACCACGTCCCGCACGATTAGTGACAACAGTATATAATTCTCCGCAGCTTAAAGAAGTCTCGTCAATACAAAGGCTAGGACCTGAGGTTGTGCCCGCATTCTGACACATTTACATTTGTAGTATTAAATATCCCAATAAAAATATAAGTGTATATTGTAATGGATCTTAATAGAGGATTAAAAAATAAATACTTAATGGGCTGTTTCTTATGAATTCTACTGAAATCTTATAATAATTGCTCAAAAAATCACATTCTTTGTATACGTAATATCCTAATTTTGGAACGCAAATTAAAAGAATATTAATAAACTAAATTATCTGATTTATATGACAAAATTAAGATGTATGCTTTGTTGCCTGATGATCTGTACTATTACTATTGATGCTAGGACTGTTAATGATATATATAAAAGAATATCTGCACAAGTCTCCTTGAAGGTTCCCGGTAATCAATCACGAAACTATTCCCTTGCTTTTCAAGGAGCCGTTGATGATAAGGGAATCTATCTGTTAGAGTCTGAAGAAAAAATACCATTAATCATTACAGAGAGAATAGAACGTGACAATGTTAAATGTGTAATGGTAGTAAGTATTACGGCATTGGAAGACGTGTACTTTAATTATCAACAACAGTTGAAAACAGGCTTCCGACATAATGACTGTATGTTTTATCTACCAGGATTCTGGTATAGTCGCAATTTACGTTCTCCTAAAGGTGCTCCTTCATTTCATATATCAGAGAGTTGGCTGGTACGTGAGGATCGTCTGAGCTCACCCCTTACCGGTATCTTCAATCAGAAAGATGGACGTTATATGACTGTGGCACGCAAGGACGATTTTCAATGGGATGCCCTTGCTACCCACCAAACAGGCGAAATCATCCTCTCGGGCAAAACGTCCCTAGGGTTCACCGGCTTTGAGAGCCATGACGGAACATCAACACTATCTTTTGGATTTCCTTACCGAGAAGCTCCTAAAACCTATATTCGTAAGTTGACGCTGGCTCCGGAGGTTACATCTTTCCAATATCTAAAAAAAGGAGAAACAGTACTCCTGACCTGGGAATTTATCGAGGGGCAGGCTACAGACTACTCAGATTTTATTTGCCATACTTGGGAATATTGTTATGATACATACCGTCCCCAACCTGTGAAAATACCTTTTTCTCCAGAAGAGATAAAAGGAGTGCTGAGCAATTATTTTGTGGAAAGTTTTGTTGGGGACAAAGCTCTTGCCTATTACTCCAGCCCTGAAATGAAAGTGGCAGCCTGTGCCAACATGAATGTAGCAGAGATAGGTTTTGTCGGTCGCGTACTTCTAAACGCTTTCAATGCATGGGAGTTTGGCAATGAGAATGGACGTGATGACCTTGCAGCTAGCAGTAAAAAGATATTTGATAGTTACTTAGAAAATGGCTTTACGGAAACCGGTTATTTGCGTGAATGGGTAAATCTGGAAAATGATAGTGATGTGAAAGAAGAACGCCCAGTGCATAGCATACGTCGTCAGTCGGAAGGAATTTATGCCATGTTTCATTATCTGAATTATGAACAGAAGTATAAACGTCACCATCCTGATTGGGAACAACGCTTAAAGAAAATGCTCGATATGTTCTTGCAACTGCAAAATCCAGATGGAAGTTTTCCACGTAAATTCCATGATGACTTTACAGTTGTTGACGGAAGTGGAGGAAGTACTCCATCCGCTACATTACCTCTGGTTATGGGATATAAATATTTTAAGGACAAACGCTATCTGTCCGCTGCCCGGCGTACTGCGGAATATCTGGAAAAAGAGCTTATATCAAAGGCTGACTATTTCTCCTCTACGCTGGATGCAAACTGTGAGGATAAGGAAGCTTCCCTCTATACCGCTACGGCAACTTACTATTTATCATTGATAACAAATGGTACGGAACATAACCACTATGCCTCTCTGACACGAAAAGCGGCTTATTTTGCCTTGTCCTGGTATTACGTCTGGGGACGTTCCGTTTGCTCCCGGGCAGATGTTGGGTGATATCGGTCTGAAAACTCGCGGCTGGGGAAATGTCTCGGTGGAGAATAATCATATTGATGTATTTATTTTTGAATTTGCCGATGTGCTCCGTTGGCTTTCCAAAGAGTATAATGAACCTCGTTTCTCTGATTTGCTGAAGTCATTTCTACTTCCATGTGCCAGTTACTTCCTTATAAAGGACATATGTGTGGAGTGATAAAAGTTGGTTATTATCCGGAAGTGATCCAGCACACCAACTGGGATTATGGAAGGAATGGAAAAGGATATTATAATGACATGTTTGCTCCCGGTTGGACGGTAGCATCCCTTTGGGAATTGCTGACACCGGGACGTACTGAGAATATACTGTTGAAATAGCTCTGATATCCACTTTTCAGGATATTCTTATATCCTGTTGTATGTTAATTAATGAAACTAACAATTAAGACAATGCAGAGACTACGTATTTTAGTTATATTAATACTTCTTTCTTTGATGCCTCTTTATTCCCTTGCCGTTCTGAATGAAGGACAATATGCATTCCGTTCACTTGATATCAATAATGGATTATCCCAGAATACGGTCCATGCCATCCTTCAGGATAAACAAGGATTTATGTGGTTTGGGACGAAGGATGGTCTTGACCGGTATGATGGTATCTCTTTTCGGACTTTCATGAAAGAATCCGGAACCTTGGGCAATAATTTCATCACTTCTTTGTATGAAGACAATCTTGGGCAAATATGGATTGGGACAGACGTAGGCCTATATGTCTATTGCCCACAAATGGAAAAGGTCAGGCATTTTACTCTGATAAGTAATTCAAACATAGATATAGACTGTACGGTCAATCTGATAACTGGGGACCAGAAAGGAGGTATCTGGGTTGTAACTCAGACGCGGGGAATCTTCTATTACAATCCCCAGGATAGCCAGTTGGTTAATTATCAGTCGGACGGGTCCGGTACTCTGAACCTTAAAACTTCCGGCCAACTCTATTTTGATTCGGACGATGTCTGCTGGTTGGACATACGTGATGGAAATCTGTATTATTCAAAAGACAAGCTTAAAACTTTAACTCCGATTTTTCCAGAAGATTCAAAAGTGTCTTTCAGAGATGAATACATCTATAAATTGCTCCCCGGACCTATAATTGCATGTATGTGGGAACTGTATTCGGACTGAAAGAAGTGAACCTAACTAATAAGACTATCCGTACCCTTCTTTCCAAGGATGAATTGGGAGGTGATATTTATATCAGGGAACTTGCATTTTATTCAGATGACGAATTATGGATAGGAACCGAATCGGGACTTTATATCTATAATCTGCACACGGCAAAAATCATCCACTTGCAGAACGTCAACGGTGATCCCTATTCAATCTCTGACAATGCCATCTATTCGATTCTCAAAGACCGTGAAGGCGGAATGTGGATAGGGACTTATTTTGGGGGTGTGAATTATTACCCCCGGCAATATACCTACTTTGATAAAGTCTATCCCCAGAAAGAATCAAACAAAATGGGAAAAAGGGTGCGGGAGTTTTGTGCCGCCCATGACGGCACACTCTGGATAGGTACAGAAGATAAGGGGCTTTTCCATTATTATCCTAGTACTGGAAAATCGAACCGTTCATTCATCCGGATATTTATCATAATGTTCACGGATTGTATTTGGACGGAGATTATCTGTGGGTTGGGAATTTTGCAAAAGGATTGAAGCGTATTGATTTGAGGACATACGCTGTAAAGCACTATGATAATATTGCAAGTGATATCTTTTCTATCTGCCGGATAACTGCGGGCGATCTGTATCTTGGAACAACAATAGGATTGTTTCGGTACAACCCAGATACGGAACGTTTTAAACGCGTCCCCGAACTTGGGTGGACGTTTGTTTATTATATAAAGGAGGATAAGCAGGGGAATTTATGGCTGGCAACTTATGCCGATGGCGTCTATAAAAAGAATGTCCGTACAGGTGGTTGGGAACATTTCGTACATGAGGAAGCAGACTCGTCCACCCTTCCATCCAATAAGGTGCTGAGTATTTTTGAAGACAGTCAAAATCAGCTATGGTTTACCACACAAGGAGGTGGCTTCTGCCGCTTTGTGCCTTCCGCCAACACCTTTGTCCGTTATGACGGTATCGGTCTGCCAAGCAACGTCATTTATCGGATTGAAGAAGATGAAAAGGGATTGTTCTGGGTTTCAACCAATAAAGGGCTGGTGCATTTTAACCCGAAGAATTCCAGTTTTAAAGTGTATACAGTTGCTAATGGGTTGCTGAGTAACCAGTTTAATTACCAGTCCAGCTATAAGGATAAGAATGGACGGATTTATTTTGGCTGTATTAACGGTTTCATCTCCTTTGCCCCCTCCTCCTTTATTGATAATGATTTTTTACCCTCTGTTTTGATTACCGATTTTATGCTCTTTAATAAAAAGGTGGTAGTCGGAGAAAAAGGCTCTCCATTGAAACAAAGTATCACTTTGTCAAACCATATCGAACTTCAGTCAAATCAGAATTCGTTCTCCTTCAGGATAGCTGCGATAAGTTATCAGTCACCGAGCATGAATACACTGCTATATAGACTGGAAGGGTATGATTCCGAATGGCATACAGCGGGTAAGGGCCCTATTACGTATTCCAATTTACCTTATGGGACATACATGTTACGCGTGAAAGGTGCGAATAGTGATGGTGTATGGAATCCAGATGTACGCACATTGGGGATCAGGATATTGCCCCCGTTTTATTTATCCGTATGGGCATACCTGATTTATATCCTATTGATACTCGGTACATTTTTCGCCCTCTTCTTTTATTTAAGGAAGCGTACTATTGAAAAGCAGCGTAAGAGATGGAGAAGTTCGAACAGGAAAAGGAGCAGGAACTCTACACCACTAAGATAGATTTCTTTACAAATGTGGCACACGAAATCCGTACTCCTTTAACACTGATAAAGTGCCCATTGGAGAATGTACTTGCTGATAGGGAACTCTCCGAAAATGTAAGGATGGAATTGGAAATTATGGATCAGAACGTGGAGAGGTTACTGAACCTGATAAACCAATTACTTGATTTCCGTAAAGCGGAAAATAAAGGTTTTAAATTGAATCCGAAAGAATATAATATCGGTACTATCGTCCACTCTGTTTATAAGTATTTCACCACTTTGGCAAAGCAAAGGGGAATTAAACTTGAAGTAGAAGTTCCAGAGGAAGAATTGTTGGCTTCTGTTGACAAAGAGGCTTTGACCAAAATTCTCAGTAATCTGTTTGCTAATGCATTGAAATATGCCCGGACATACGTTTATCTCCATTTGTCTGTTGATGAGAAGAATGAGGTGTTCACTATCTCTATGAGTAATGATGGGAATATAGTCCCTATCGAAATGCGTGAAAATATTTTTAAAGCCTTTGTCCAATACCGGGACGGGAAAGATATTGTCTCGGGCACAGGCATCGGATTAGCTATGGCTCGTTACTTGGCAGAGTTGCATCAAGGTATGCTGGTGATGGACCGGGAGCTAGATTGTAACCGTTTCATTCTTTCCATTCCAATATTACACCAGACACTTCCGGATGATTCGGAAGAACAACATAAGAAACCTGGGTATGATGATGAAGATCGTGAAGTTTCTGATAAAGATAAAAGAGAGGTTGCTTCCATATTGGTTGTAGAAGATAATAAGGATATGCTTGCTTTTGTGTTCAGGCAATTGTCTTCATTGTATCATGTACTGATTGCGGAAAATGGGGTCGAGGCGTTGGACGTTCTTGAACAGAAATCTGTGGATCTGATAATAAGTGACATTATGATGCCTCTGATGGACGGGGTTGAATTATGCAAGCATCTGAAACAAAATCTGGACTATAGTCATATTCCTGTAATATTATTGACAGCTAAAACTAATCTGGAATCAAGAATCGAAGGACTTGAAGAAGGGGCGGATGCGTATATTGAAAAGCCGTTTTCTATGGAGTATCTTCGTGCCAATGTAGCAAATCTGTTGAGTAATCGGGAAAGATTACGCCGTCACTTTATTGAATTTCCTTTTATCAAAGCAGATGCAATGGCGCAGACAAAGGCCGATGAGATGTTTATTAGCAAGTTAAATGAGTATGTATTACGCCATCTTGATAATACGGACCTGCAAATTGATGATATAGCGGATGCAATGAATATGGGACGTTCCAACTTTTACCGGAAATTGAAAGGAATCCTAAATATGAGTCCGAACGAATATCTCCGCCTTTTCCGTTTGAAGCAGGCAGCTTCCATACTGAAAGAAGGAACCTATGGAGTGGTGGAAGTCTCTTACATGGTAGGGTTCAGTACCCCCTCCTATTTTTCAAGCTGTTTTAAAAAACAGTTCGGAGTACTGCCTAAAGATTTCATATCGCACTAGTAATATGTATTTTGCTTTAAATTTTATAATATCAGGTCATTTTCTGATATTTTATCCGAGTTGTTCCGGGTAATTTTGCAAATATATTAACAACTAAATTTGATGTATGACAAGGTATTTACTTTTTTTTGCCAGCCAGCCTTCGGGCGGAAGAGAGAGTTGTTTTCCTATCGTATATATAAACGATTCTTAGTTTGAGAATTTGTACTGTAATTTATATAAAGTCAAAGAAATAATTATAAAATAAATTGCACACACAATGAATAATAGAAAAGAAAATGAACAGAGTTGTATAGTAATGAATAAAAAAGAGGGTACATCGTGCATTACGACACACCTCCCTGTATTTCAGAGAAAAATCTACACTACTAATCAAAAATCTATTGATATATGAACTGTAAAGTAAAACAAGGATGCCTTACCAGCGAAAGCTGTTGCATCCTGTTATGGTTAGCCTTCACATTATTTCCCGTTTCCGTTGTAACGGCGGCAGATAATAGAAAGATCGACGAGAGCCAGCAAAAAGAAGTAAAAGCAGAAATGAAAGGATATGTGGGAGACGAAAACGGAGAGCCTGTTATTGGAGCTACCGTATTGGAAAGTGGAACGCAGAACGGGGTTATAACAGATGTGGACGGTATATTCACTATACAGTTGGCAAAGAACGCATCATTGACCATTTCATATGTTGGGTACCAGAAGAAAACGGTAGTGGTAAAAGATAAGAAGTTCATTTCCGTTAATTTGACTCCGGACAGGAGTATGATGCTGGATGAAGTGGTCGTGGTCGGTTTTGGCAAACAAAAGAAAGAATCCCTCGTGGGAGCTGTGCAGGCAGTGAAGCCGGAAGACCTGAAGATGACATCCAGTAATCTTAGTACTTCATTTGCCGGGAACGTTCCAGGTATCATCGCCGTACAAACACAGGGTGAACCAGGCTCTGATGAGGCGAAATTCTATATACGTGGTATATCAACTTTTGGTTCGAATACCTCACCGCTGATCATACTTGACGGTGTGGAAATCAACGCTACGATGATGAACAATATTCCTCCAGAATCTATCGCGTCGTTTTCTGTGCTGAAAGATGCTACGGCAACGTCCCTATACGGCTCACGGGGGGCTAACGGAGTTATCATCGTTACTACCAAGCAAGGACAGCTTTCCGAGAAAATGTCTGTAGATATCCGCTTTGATAATACTTTCTCCATGCCTACCTATGTGCAGAAAATGGCAGATGGCCCGACTTACATGGATATGTATAATGAAGCCGTTTATAATCAGGCTATTGCCAATAACCAAGAGTATGAGCCTTTCTATAGCCGGGATAAGATAGATAAAACACGTGCCAATGCAAATCCCTACCTGTTCCCAAACAATGACTGGTACAGTATGTTGTTCAAAGACTTCGCCGTTAATCAGAATTTGAATATCTCCATCAAGGGCGGAAGCAAAAATGTGGATTACTTCCTGAATGCTGGAATCTTCTATGAAAATGGTATCATCCGGCAACCCAAGGAAGATAAGCTTGATGTGGGTATGCGCAACAAGAAATACCTGTTTCAGAGTAATGTGACAGCCCGTGTTACCTCTACGACGAAAGTGGGGCTAAATATGAATACGCAGTTGTTCTACCACCATGCCCCCAAAACAAGTACCCGGAATTTGTTCGCCTATTCCATGCATGGGAATCCCGTACGTTTTCCTGCTACACTTCCTGCTGAACCAGGGGATACATACATCCGCTACGGTAGCAATGATCCGTGGGATGTGGGAAAATCAGAGCCGAATCCTTACGCCAAATTGAGTGAAGGTTATACGGAACGAAATTATGTCTATATGACGACCGCTTTCAATCTCGAACAGGACTTGAAGTTTGTCACACCAGGGTTAAAACTCACCGGACTGGCATCTTTCTATAATTACAGTTTTAACTGGCTGGATCATTGGATTGTACCTTTCTACTATAAAGTATCTGATGACTATACGATGGATGATCAGGGAAACTACCTTTATAAGACTTCGACTATCGGTGAGCCGGGAGAACCTTATCTGAAGAGCAATTCCGGGCGTGATCCGACAGAGAGTGTCTGGTCTTTACAGGGAGCGCTGGACTACTCACGCCAGTTTGGTGGACATGATGTGGGAGCTACCCTTGTTTACCACATGAAAGAAACCAAGAAAGTGAAGGACGGCGGAGCTGAAAAAGATCTTCTTCCTTACCGTGAGCAAGGGATGGCCGGACGTCTGACCTACAGTTTTGGTCAGCGTTACCTGCTTGAGGCTACCTTTGGTTATAATGGCTCGGAGAATTTCAGAAGCGGGCATCGTTTCGGATTCTTCCCTGCGATTGCCCTAGGATGGACTATTTCTAATGAAAAGTTTTTCCAACCGTTAAAAAAACAGTTTCCACTCTGAAAATCCGAGCTACTTATGGATTGACCGGAAATGATGCGCTTGCCACTCGCTTTCCCTATGTAACAGAAGTCAGTATGAATAATAATTTGGATTGGTGGACTGGTAGCGGTACCCGCGTGAATGGGCCGCTTGTAAATATTTATGGTAATGCGAACGCTACATGGGAGAAATCGAAAAAGCTGAATTTAGGTGTCGATATGACCCTTCTTGAATCTATGGATATAACCATTGATTATTTCAAGGAAGACCGTAGTGGAATTTTTATGCAACGTTCGTCCGTCCCTTCAACAATGGGAGTGACAGGTATGCTGCCTTATGCCAACATTGGCTCGGTAAAGAATAAGGGTGTGGATATGAGTGTAGCATACAGCAAAGTAATTGGCAAAGATTGGGTGCTCCGCCTGAACGGTAGTCTGACCTATGCACATAATGAGATTACGGAGATAGACGAACCGGTGAATGTAGAACCCTATTCTTCAAGAATCGGACACCCGATAAACAGTATTATGGGATATGTGTCTGACGGATTGTTTACTTCTCAGGAGGAAATAGACAGATCTCCCAAACAGTCGTTCGGAAATTATACGGTGGGAGATATTAAATATAAAGATCTGAATGGTGATAACGTGGTGAATGGTTATGACAGGACGATTATCGGCAATCCTGAAATTCCGGAGATTATCTATGGTTTTGGAGGAACGTTGAAGTATAAAAAGTGGGATTTGTCTCTGTTTTTCCAGGGAGTGGCCAAAGTCAGTTTAATGATGAGCGATATTCATCCGTTCAGCGAAGCGGGCCATAAAGGATATAACATTGCACAGTATATCGTTGATGACCACTGGTCGGAAAGCAATAATGTAGCCGGTGCCGCCTATCCCCGATTATCACCCGAATTTATCACGAACAATGCGCAAACCAGCACTTATTACCTACGTAACGCAGCTTTCCTGCGCCTGAAGAATGCCGAACTGGGCTATTCCTTCTTCCCGTGGCTGCGTGTGTATGCAGCAGGTACTAATTTGCTGACATTCTCTCCGTTCAGTACCTGGGATCCTGAAATGGGAAGTGGGAATGGTTTGAAATATCCGCTACAGCGCACGGCCAAGATCGGGATTCAGTTTCATTATTAATTAAGAACAGAATAAGTTATGAAAAATATATATACAAAGTTATGCCTGTCGGCAATCGGCTGTTTAATGATGGCATCATGTGATTTTCTTGATGTGGTTCCGCAAGGTACTGCTACCGTGGATGATATCTACCGAACACAATATCAGGCTGAAGGAATGGTACTGTCTTGCTACGCGAATATCCCTAACTATTTCCATCCCCAACAATTTCCTGATTTTACCGGAGGAAACGAAATCATAACGAGCAAAGGAGGAACAACGCGCTGGTTTCATTTCCGCAGTCTGGTTTATGGGGAAGAATCCCCAACAACGACTTATTACTCATTATGGAGCAATACAGCAAAATCTTATCCGCAGGGTGCTGTGAAGAAAGCAGTATGGGAAAGTATCCGCAATTGCTATAATGTGCTTAATAATCTGGATAGGGTATCGGACATTACCCCCGAAAACCTGAGCTGGTGGAAAGGTGAAGCGCTGTTTTTGATCGGGTATTATCATCAGATCATGCTGGAGTACTATGGACCGATAGTTATTATTGACAAGGAAATACCAATGGAAAGTTCTCCGGCCGAGATGATGACCTCCCGTTCTCCTTATGATACATGTGTCGATTTCATTGCCAATAAATATTCGGAAGCAGCTAGATTACTTCCTGGCGTATGGGATTCAAGTAAGAGAAACAGGGCTACCTCTTCTGCTGCCTTGGCTTTCAAGGCTCGGCTGTTGCTTTATGCCGCCTCGCCGTTAGTCAATGGGAATAGTGAGTTTTATTCCGACTTTAAAAACCCCGACGGCACTTTTCTGATTAACCAGACTTATGACCGGGAAAAGTGGAAGAGAGCGATGGATGCTGCCAAAGAGGCCATAGACCTTTGCGAAGAGAACGGTTACAAACTTTATGGAAATTCGACCAATGACTTGGAGCAAGGGAAGAAAAACTATCATGAAGCCTTTGTCGGTGATGGGATCAGTGGTAGCGGATTTAACTGGAATGAAGTCCTGTTTGGCTTTGCTGAACAGGGAACTATTTCCTACTGTATCAAGAATATGGCTCCTCGTGTTGAATTTACAAGTTATTCGACCAAAGGTTTTAGAGGGTCCTTATTCCCGACGTGGGATTGTGTGAGTAGGTATTATACCAAGAACGGTCTACCTTGGGCAGATGACCCCGAGACTAAGAAGCTTGATCCGTATTCCATTGCACCAGGTGATAGTACGGTACGTTTTCACAGGAATCGTGATCCGCGCTTTTATGCCTCTATTGGCTTTGATCGTGGAAATTATGACGTGCAGGGAAAGACAATAGTGCTCAAATGCAGACGTGGTGAAATGCAGCAGAATAATGCAATGCCAAGGATGAGTATCAAACGGACAACGGTTATTATTGTCAGAAATGGGTGTCTAAATATGATACCTATAATAGGACTACCGATCAAATAACCTACAACCGTTGGTGCTTTCCTTATATGCGTCTGGCCGAACTCTATCTGAGTTATGCAGAAGCGGATTTCGAATATAGCGGCACACTGAGTACTGCCAGTCTGTCCTATTTGAATAAAGTACGTGAACGTTGCGGATTACCTACCTTTGCAGATTCATGGGCAAAAGCCGGTGGTATTCCTTCAGGAGAGAAGTTGCGCGAAATATTACATGATGAACGCTCCATTGAATTGGCTATGGAAGGCAGACGTTTCCATGATATGCGCCGTTGGAAAATTGCCCATACTGAATGATGCGTTATCAGAAATCCTGGACATTATCCGGAAAAACCGCTGATAGTTTTTATAAACTTACGGACATGAAAGAAACCGGCGTTCGTAATTTTACCGCTCCCAAGAACTATTGGCTTGCTATTCCACAAGATCAGATAGAAGTAAATCCCAATCTAGTGCAGAATCCGGGATACTAGAGAATCAGCTCTTATATAACTAACAATTAGAGGAAAGGACAAAATGAAAAAGGTAATGTGTTTATTGGCAATTATGTTTATGATTGCCAATACTTCGGCACAAACACGGGTGATTGCCCATCGTGGTTTCTGGAAAACCCAAGGATCAGCACAGAATAGCATTACATCTTTGTTGAAAGCGGATTCTATAGGATGTTATGGTTCGGAGTTTGATGTCTGGCTGACAAAAGATAATGGTTTGGTGGTTAGCCATGATGGGATTATTCAAGGGCATAAGGTTGAAGAGTCCACTCTGAAGGAATTAACCGGGTTATGGTTAGCGAATGGAGAATGCGTACCTCCTTAAAAGAGCTTCTGGAAACAGCTAAGCGGAAAACATCTTTGAAGCTGGTGCTGGAGTTGAAAGCTCATAGTAAACCCGAACGGGAGATAAAAGCTGTTGAAGAGATCGTTTCGATGATAAAGAAGATGGGACTCGAACCCGGATGATATATATCACCTTTTCGTCTCACGCATTAAAGGAACTGATCCGTCAGGCTCCCACAAGCACTCCTGTATATTATCTGAAAGGGGACTTATCTCCACAACAACTGAAAGAATTGGGTAGTGCCGGACCGGATTATCACTTCTCTGAATTTTACCGTTATACCGATTGGATTGAAAGTTGCCATGCCTTGGGGCTAAAAGTGAATGTATGGACGGTTAATAAAAAAAGAGGACATGCAATACTTTTGGGATAAAGTCGACTTTATCACTACAGATGAGCCGTTGGGACTGTTGAAAGATATAATGAAGGTCAAAATAGATATATTTTCTGAGATAATGTATAGTCCAACTGATTACCTTTAATAATCTGTTGATTATTTATGTTTTTGGAAAATGAGTTTCAAGTTTTCAAACGACTGTTCATGTTGATACAGTTGAATGCTGATTGAAAACAAAACAATAGCGGAAACAATGAATGTCAATCTTGTATAAGAAGGCAAACGTCCAAATTTATAGTTCAGCTCCATTAATCGAACTGAATAGGGGTATTTATTAAATAATATAAAATTAGCCAACTAATTCATAGCCAAATTATTGCGAATTAGTTGGCCTTTTTGTATCTTTAGGTATTCCGTGCGACAAGAAGTCGTACAAGTAATTGTTCAGCACTGTGCCTGAACCTATTGTTCTGTCAATAGTAGTCTAAAGAGGCGTGCTTTACCAGTCATGGTTTAGTGCGAAGCCTCTTGACAATGCAGTCCTTTACAGAAATATCCAATGTATAGGCTGTTAGGCTGACTGATATGAGTAACATATGTGAATCGCTACACCATCGTAATAAAGAAATAGCTTACGGATATTTATAAGCTATAGCCAAAAGGTGGGTAGTCAGGATAGTCTTTTGGGAATGTAAGGCTACACGGACATCATACTGGCGGTGGAGGGGCGGGCTCTAAGTCGGGCGTCAGTTACTTGTACGGAACTAGGTAAACCCGTATTTCTCCTGTCTATGTCAGGCAGGTAAGCCAATTGCAAGAAAAGCCGAATGTGGTGCGGGTAAAGGATTGCGGAGAAAGTGAATGATTCTGTGTAATGCGGAGGATAGAGGTTTAAACATCACCCCATGCGAAATCAGGCAGACTTCCGCAGGGTAATTCTTTGTGAAACGATTGTAGAACTTTAATAAAATGAAGAAACTGCAAATGAGCAAGGCAAAAGCCGAGTGTGCATCTTTAACCGTACGAAACACGACATGAAAAGATATCGATTCTTCCAAATATGAGCGTAAAGTGAGAAAACTGCAGGTCCGAATAGCAAAGGCCCACAAAGAAAAGAGGTACAACAAGGTAAAGGCCTTACGGTACCTACTTGCCACTTCCTACGAAGCCAAGGCATTGGCGATAAGGAAAGTAACTTCCAATAAAGGTAAACGTACGGCAGGGGTTGACCATATGAAGTGGGACACTGATGCCAAGAAAATAGAAGCTATATGTTTATTGAAAAGGAGAGGATATAAGGCCTTCCCGCTGAGGAAGGTCAACATAGCCAAAGCAAATGGCAAGACAAGATCTTTGGGAATACCAACCATGAAGGACAGAGCCGTGCAGGATATATCTTATGGCTTTAGAACTTATAACTGAAAGTGAAGCGGATGCGAACTCATATGGGTTCAGAAAGTTTAGAAGTACTGCGGATGCAATAGACGCACTTCATAGATGGTTGAGTAGAGACTGTTTACCACAATGGATACTGGAAGGTGACATTAAGGGTTGTTTTGATCATATTAATCATGAATGGCTTCTCAACAATGTGTAGATTGACAGGCTGGTATTAAGGAGATGGCTGAAAAGCGGAGTAGTATTTAATTGCAAAGTATCAATAGATACGCTACACTTTTTCTTTTCGTTGGCAAATCTTAATCCGTATCTTCGTTGCATGAAAGAAGATATACGGATGCGCCAAAAATGGCTTGAGCTATACGTCGAAACGGGTTCTGTGACAAAAACTGCCCTTCGGTGCGGGATTACCCGTTCCACGTTATACCGTTGGATAAATTGCGAGAAAGAACAAGGCAAGTCGGAATTGTCCGATAAGTCTAAACATTCATCAAGACTTGCCAATATGAAGATAACACCTGAAATTGAAACCATTATCCTTAATCTGTGCGTGAGACAAGAAGATGGGGAGCGCAACGGATTGCCAACTATCTGCTTAGGAAGAGAATAAAGCTCTCAGGCATGACGGTGTGGCGTGTGTTGAAAAGCATCAGGTCAAAGCTGTTGTGAAACGTTGCGAGAAATTTATTTCTTCTTCCAGCCGATTTTTTCCATCGGCAACATCCGGATAACCATATACCCCCGCCGTTGTTCATAGCGGCAGGAAAAACATGCCTGACGGCGATACGTGACGCACGGCACTCAAACCCTCTATTCCAACGTGAAACTGACCGCAGAGAGGGATGCCGCCACGGGCGACCTCGTGTGGAAGTCCAAGGACAACACGACACTTGTGGGGGGATTGTCGGATGAGCACTACTACCTCTACTATCCTACTAAACGGATATGAGCGGAAAGACTGCCACTCCCACAGGCTCAGCCTTGACCGACACGGAATTCTTCGCCCCGTTGGTTTCCGCTTGGCAGCCTCAGGACGACCAAAGTACTCATGCGCATATACCGCCTCCGACTTGATGACTGCCGAAGGCTCCGCAACGACAGGGGAAGACAACACCCTCCACCTCTCTTTCACCATGAACCATCGTATGGCATTGGCCGTCATCGAGATGCCGAATACCGTTAAATACAAGTTTACCGACGAGAGGATTCCTGATTACGCCGTGTCACCCGCCACTACATTCTCTGGCATTGCCCAGCCGCTGCGCGTGAACGATGGTACATACCGCTACTTGGTGAATCACGCGACTCCCGCACCGACTATCGAAGGACATTATGACGAGGGAAGCAAGGAGTTCACCATAACCCCGTCCGGCCTTTCTACCGGCAGTTACAAGAGATACAAGGTGGACGGCGCGGTGACAACTGTAAAGGACTACACGATGCAACGGGGAGATTACCTGCTCGCCGACGGCAACCTGCTGCCTAAGGTACTACCCTGACCGAGGAGCAGAAGGCAAGCGTGGCGGCCATCGTCTTCTGGACACCGGCAGAGACCAATCCTGAAGGACGGATCACGCCGGCGTCTCTGGATTTCGACAAGATTATGGTGAAAGAACATCCCAATTGCACCCATGGCCTTGCCGTGTCGATTAAAGATGCTCCGGGCAACGTCTCGTGGCAAAACGTTAACGACTGGGTGGCGGATTTTCAAAGAGGAACAGATTTCAATCCTGTCGATAAGGATGAGTACGTAAACATTGCCACTGGTTTCGATGCGACCGGCAACATAAACAGGATACTCGGTTACCAGAACACGAAAGTGCTGTGGGCGTATAACGGATATTGCAAGACAAACGGCAAAACCGATGCCTTGGTCAATCCTGCTGAGGTCCTGAAAACATTTATCGCAAATAATCCAGCCCCGGCAAACAGCACCGGATGGTTCTTGCCGTCGGTAAAGGAACTGCACATGCTATGTTATAAGGATGTCGATAATATTGCGTACACACGGGACAACACAGAGACGAGGGATATAGTCGAAGTCTCCATCTCCGCCGTTGGCGGTGACGCATTGTCACCGCGCAATAACCATAAACGTTTCTGGTCTTCTTCGGAGAGCCCCAGTAATAAGAATGGCGCTTTTAGCGTGTATTTCTACAATGCCTTCGCACAGCTCAGCGAAAAGGACGGCGCACTCAATGTGCGTGCCGTGTGCGCTTTCTAACCACATAAAACAAAGAAAAATAACGATGTGAAAGGAACAGGATATTCCGGACGATGGATGCGCATCAGCGGCTGGTAGCCGATGTTGATGCTCGCGGGCGGGCTACTCGTCTCTTGCGGCAAGATGGAAACGGGAGAATCTACTACACGTTTACCCGATGGCAAGTACCATTGCGACTGACAGCGGAGGTGGCGCAACCGCACCCCCGTGCCGGCGGCAAGGAGATAGGAGTGATGCTGGATGCATGCTCAGCCTCCAAAGGTACGTAATGGACGCCTCGGGCAATACTGTCCCAAAGGATGCTGAAAACACCATTTACCGGAAGAGCACTACCGAGACATGTGTCACGGCACGGACTCCGAATGCCGATATCGACCAAAGTGGCGGGTATGCCGGCTTCGGCCTTCTATACGTCACCGTAGTGGGAGGTTATGACCAAGCCGTCAGCCTCCGTTTCAACCACCGCATGGCAAAAGTAGAGTTCACGCTCATGGCGGGCGAAGGTGTCACGGAGGAAAAACGAATGAAATAGACGTGGTGCAGACGGTGCCGGGCAACACCTGGATTGATGGCGGCGAGGAGAATGTGGCGGTAGCCAAAACAATACACTACACTGCCGATGAAGTGAAGGCTGGGGACTACATCTATTCGGGCAGGAGCACTTCGGACGGCGGACTGCGCAAACGCTATCCCAATGGGAAAGCTCAGGTCATCGCAGACCCGAAGCCGCAATCCGTAGCGGGCAAGACGGTCGCCGGTGTCGTCTTCTGTATACCGAAAGACACTGACCCCACAGGCAGACTAACCCCAGCCCGACTTACTGATGATAAGATTATGATGAAAGATTTTCCGAATGCCGAAATTTGGAATTATATAGTCAACCCATCCCTCGTCGCTGCCGGCGGTCCGACGCCAATTTATACCACCTCTTACTGGTCGTCTACGGAGCATATTATAGCCCTAACAATGCATATGCCATACACTTTCCAGATGCCACTCTGGAAAGTAATGATAAGTACTTATAAAGTTAGGTTTCTGGCCGTGTGCGCTTTTTAATCACATTAAAGAAAGAAACTGTAGCAAAGCATTCTACATTCGATTCCGGCGGCGGTGCTCCTATCGCTTGCCGCCTGTACGCAAGAAGAGCTCCCGGGCAACCAAGACAAGGCGCAGCAACTTACTTTCTCCATTACCGATGGTGGATATACGTCGGCTGTTCGCAAAACCACCCGTACTGTGGAGAATGGCTGCCAAACCAAGTTTTCCGAAGGCGGGGCCTGCGGCCTATACGTGGTGCGGGGCACTCAAACAGTCTATTCCAACGTGAAACTGACAGCCGAGAGGGATGCCGACACGGGCGGTCTCGTATGGAAAACTGAAAGTCCGACACCGCTCACAGGCGGGCTGTTGGACGAACACTATTATTTCTACTATCCCTATCAGGCACGAGCCTCAATACTGGGGCAGGGCGGCTGTTCGCTTCATCATTACGGTGAACGAGTTAACCGTGCCCGGCTTGTCGGTGCGGAGCGAAACATACACCATCTCCGACAATAAGACCTGCATATCCTGGAGTCTGTCTGCCCGTGATGTTATCCTCTCATCGAATTCCTGTACTCACTCGGGCTCATTCCATAGTACTTCCTGAACACCTCCCTGAAATATCTGACATCGGAGAACCCCGAGTCATCCGAGATTTCCGTTATCGAACAGTCTTTTTCCCTGAGCAGTTGTGCCGCATATTGCAGCCGCATGGAGCGGATATAGTCAGCCGGGGCATGGCCGGTGAGCGCCTTCAACTTGTTGAAAAATCCGGTGCGGCTCATGTTCTGCATGCCACAGAGCATGTCCACACAGAAACCGGGGTTGTCGATATTCTTCATGACACATTCCCTTACGGAGGCCATGAATTTCCAGTCCCGGGTATTGTGGCAGTCCGGCGGAACCTGTCCGACTCCGTCCTCAAGACCGGCGTATGCCCGTTTGAGCAGTGCCCGGTTTGCCAGTATGTTCCTGATATTCGCCCTGAGCACGTTTATGCTAAACGGTTTGGTGATATAGGCGTCAGCTCCGTTTTCCAGCCCCTCCAGCATGTCCTTCTCATCTCCCAAGGCGGTCAGCAGCATGACCGGGATATGGGATGTCTCAATATCGGATTTGACGGACGCGCAAAGTTCGTCCCCTCCCATTTCAGGCATCATAACGTCCGAAAGTATCAGGTCCGGATTGTATTCTCTCGCCACAAGCAGCGCGTCCCGTCCGTTGGAACAGGTTTGGACCAGGTATTCCTCTTTCAGCAGCCCCTCAAGGTAGGTCCGCAAATCGTCATTGTCCTCCACAATAAGAATACGCTGCCGGTCCCCGCCGGTCATTGTTGGAAGGATCTCACGCATGGGGCCGCAATCCGGTCCCATGCGGGTTTCCCCGGTATCCTGTTTCCTGGGCGAAGCAACGGGGCATGCCTTGTCAAGGCGTCTGCTCCTCAGGGGAAAAATAACACATACCATGGTCCCCTTCCCCTCGGTACTGGTAACGCGGACCCTGCCTCCGTGCAGCCTTACCAGCTATGTACCATCATCAGTCCGACACCGTTTCCCGCCACTTGCAGATTGACGGCATTACTGCCCCTGAAATGGTTCCTGAACAGTTTCTTCCGTTCCTCAGGTGGAATGCCAATCCCCGTGTCTTCCACTTCCACACCCCATACATGCCGGTCCGCGAAGGCACGGACCTGGATACTCCCGCCCCGTGGAGTGTACTTCAGTGCGTTGGACAGTATATTCTTCAATATAGAGTCCATTTTGTCCTTGTCAAACCGGACATTCAGGTAAGGGAAGCCGCTCTCACGGGTGATATCGATGTCCCTGATGGAGGCATATGTGCGGAATGCCTCACAGGTCGTCTCCAGATAACTGTTGAGCTCATATTCCGAGACATGAAGTCTCAAGGTGTAGTTGTCCGTACTCTCGAAATCTATCAGGCTGGTGACCAATCCCAGAAGTCCGTCCACGCTTTTCAGGGCCATCCGTACATTGTCCATCCCCTCCGCCTTCACCATGTCTTTCTCCACCACCTCTTCCAGCGGAGCCTTGATCAGCGTAAGCGGAGTACGGACATCATGGGCAGTATGTATGAAGAAGCACGTCTTTTCGTCTGATATCCTTTTCTGCCTGCGCAACATGGCAACGCGAAAAGACACCACCCCAGCCAACACACACAATGACGCATATCCGGCAATGGCCCATGTACCCGCCCACAGCGGCCGGGCGACACTCAGACCGAGGCTTCTTTCCTCATACACCTTGTATTTCTCCTCATTGGAGACGGCACGGATACGCAGGGTGTAGTTGCCTGGGGGCAGGCTCGTGAACTGTATCCGCCCGCTCTGGACCGGATGGCTCCAGCCCTCGTAGAGCCCCTCCAATTTCCATGAATATAGGATGTTCGAGGGATAGTCGTAGTTGATGGAGACAGCTTCCAGGGAGAAGGTATTCTGGTCATATGCAAGTTCCAGCCTGACGGTATTGTCAATATCCTCCCTCAAGGGGGATCCCTTGTCCCCGGGATAGACGGGGCGGTAGGAGATCATGAAATCCCGCAGGAGCATCCGAGAAAAATGCGGGGCGGGTATCCTCATGTCGGAGGGGAACATGACGGCTCCGGTGTTACTCCCGAACACGAAGCTTTCCCCGTGCCGGAAAGTGGATACCCCGGCATTGAGGCATACGCTTGCCAGCCTTGTTCTGCCGTCCAGTTTCTGAAAGTGCCGCTCTCACGCCGGAACAGGGCCACGCTGTTTTCGGTCCCCAGTAGCAGGGTGCCGTCCGCACGGGGGACAATGGTATGGATGTTATTGGATATCAGGGCGCAGTTCTCGGTCTGGTATTGGCGGACGAACCTGTCCTCCACGCTGTCATAGACGAGAAGTCCCGCCCCGCCGGTGCCGATATACAGGAGCCCGTCCGGTGCCTGGTACAGTGCATAGACATGAACCGCCTCGACTGGAAAGGCGATATGTCTGCAGGTCCCCCCGTGCCCGTCAAGCAGGTACAACCCCATGCCGGTACCGATCCACATCCATTCCGGAGCCTTCTCCAGTATGGCGGTGATGGGGCCCGGGACCGGGTACAGGCGTACTGTGCCGTCATGGGGATCGAAACGTTTGAGATTGTGGCAGCCCCCTGTCCATATACATCCTCCGGAATCTTTTCCGATGTCATTGATATACTGGTCTGGACGCCCCTCTGCTGCAAAGGAGGGGGGAAAGTATTCCACCCTCCCGGTTTTCTTTTCGATCCTGTACAGGCCCGAAGCGTACCCGCCGGCGCAGATGACACCCGGCGAGACCTCGCAGAGCGTCAGGAAGATATGTTCCCGCCATCCTGTATCCCATCGGACCGGCTGAGAAAGGAGCGCCACCGTCCTACCGCAGGCTGCAGCAGGCTGATCCCGTTGCTGGTGGCGAACCACAAGTCGCCTTCGCTGTCTTCGATGACATCATGCACCTGATCGTTAACCAGCGACCGGCTGTTGCCCGGTGAGTGCCGGAACCATTCATAGCTCTGGTAGCGGTTATTCCGGATTGTGACTCCGGCGGGGTAGTTGGCAAGCCAGATACGGTCCCCGCCATCCACATAAATGTCATTGATATTGTCTCCGTTCATGCCGTTGTGGCTGGCGTAGTCGGCGGTTATATAGGGTTTGGGCACTAGCGAGTCCATATCCATCCTGTATACCCCCCTTCCGCCCGTGGCTATCAGCAGCTCCCGGTCATTGAGAGGGGTGATCCGGTTGACGGCCACATTCCGCAGCGTACTGCCTGCGGACACTCCGTATACAAGTATGCCCTTCCTGAAGGTTCCCACGAACAGTTTCTTCGAACCGGGGTGGTAGTAGAGTTCGCTGACCGGCGTCCGGATGCTGTCCGTGTCCGCAAGCGCCTCAAGGACACCGTCCCTTTCCCGTACCGGAAAAAGTCCGTTCACGGTACCGATGAAAAGGTTTGTACCGTCCGTCTCGCTGATAGCGGTTATATCACCTCTTAAACGGGAGACCAGCCGCTGCGCAATGCCTGTGCGGGTGTCATAGCGGATGATATGGTCACCCTGACAGAGCCATATGCGGTCCCCACGGTCCATATAGGCGTAACAGAGCATGCCCGTGGCGAAGTCATCCTGAAGACCGGGTATCCTGTATACCATCCGGAAACGGTCATGGAGGGTGTCGTAATGGAAAATACGGCCTTTCCTTCCCACAACCCACAGCGTGTTCTCCGTGTCGGTGTAGAGCCAGTTCAGATTGACTTGCGGGGCCACCTTCAGATTGCCGTCAAGAACAGTGTAATGCCTGATCCGCTTGCCGTCATAACGGTCCATCCCCTCCTGGGTGAGGAACCACATGTATCCCCTCCCGTCTTTTTGGATACGGTAAATCCTCCGGTTACTCAATCCGTCCTCTATTCCCAAGTATTTATATATCTGGCTCCGCACATGGAGGAAATTCCCAGCATGAGGAATGCGGACAGTATTCTTCCCATATTCCGAACACGTGTCATTCTGATGTAAATTAGACAACAACTGTTGCAATATATAAAAATATAAATTAATATACAAATTTAAACATAACCTCGGATGTCGGCATCAGGCGGTATGTCCTCAATGTCATGTACCCCGGAAAATAGCTGCATACGGGACCGGCCCATGATATGAACATATTCCGAGAGGCGGTTGTTCAATTGACCCGACGGAATTATGGCTTGCCGGGCTCGGGACTGTCCGCAAGGGTACGTTGGTCCGGTGTGCGGAATACCATCCATACCTCCGGTCCGAATTTATATCCGCGGGTGGTACAGGTGCCGGTCGAGGTTTGGCAGCCCCCAATAAAGCGGGCCGAATTGTTTGTAAGCACTCTTACCCTCATGCCCGATTTATAGATAATCTTCCAACAGTAAGAAGTTATAATTCGCATTTAAGAACAATGGCGGGCATTTCTTGTTAATATTATAATCATATAAAAGAGGCGCATCCGTTAGTGCCAGATTTGTTCACCACTTTCATCGTTGCGTATCGTATTGCGAGTTGTCCGTATCAGATGTTTATCCCCTCTTTCTTAAGACTTCCTGAGAACTGCCTGGGAAAGGACGGCTTTCCGCATTGCGACTTCATCCACAGCCCTTGGCGGTATAGCCATGCCTTTCACGGGGACTACGTTGATTCATGCGACACAGCAGATTCCGGTGCTATAACAGGGTTGCCTACATACTTGTGCCTCTTTTCAGCTTGCTGTCCAGATCCGAGTTGCGCACTTTACCCGCAGGTTGGACGGTTGTACATAACAATATTGATCTTTTTGGGGCTAAAAGTCGAATATCCCTTAAAGTAAGCGCCTGAGTAAGTACATCTTCTACAGTTCATTTTCCCTCCTTACTTTGCTGCAAAAAAATAATATCCTATGATGCAGCGACGTAAACACATGATGAGCAGAGAAAAATTTATCTCCGTTCTTTTCCGTCAGCAGCAGAGTGGTTTGTCCATTGCTGATTTTTGTGAGAATGAAGGTTATAGCCGTAGTAGATTCTATCTTTGGAAACAAAAATACGGTATAACGGAGCGGGAGTTATTGGCAGAAGCCTCCCGCTTAGGGGTTAAAGACAGCTTTGTCCCCATAGTAATCAATGGCGACACGCCATCCCCCGGTATATCTCACGAGGCTCCCCTGCCATCTCCCCAGCCTAGCGTCCCCTTTCCCTTGAAAGGAAAGGACAGCTCTGAAATATCCTTGGAATTACCCAACGGATTGAAGTTGAAGTTTAAAGGGTCTTCCGGCTGTGAAGCTGCCCTGAATCTGATCTCTAAAATATATAATGCCAATGTTCTGCCTAAATGACAGCATGAGATATTTCCTGTGCCCCGGTTATACGGACATGAGGAAAGGTATGTTCACTCTTTGCGGCCTTGTGCATGAGAGGATGGGAGGCGACATCAGAAGTGGGAGGTATTCATTTTCTACAACCGTTTCCGGACCAAGATAAAATTGCTCCATGCCGAACCGGGCGGTCTGGTCCTTTATGAGAAACTGCTTGAAGAAGGCACCTTCAAGATACCCGCCTATAATCCTGCCACCCGTTCTTACCCCATGACCTGGAGTGACCTGGTCGTTATGGTGGAAGGCATCAATGAAGATGTCAGCAAAGGCAGGCAAAGACGGCTTTCCAATTTGAAAAAGCATTGGTAAAACAGTTGTAAACAAACAGCTTGAAGGCTTGTTTTTCTTGTTGTTTTTGACTATCTTTATATCATCAAAAAAAAGATATTGAATGGCAAAAGAAGATGCAACCGGACAAGCTGTGGAACCCTCAATGGAGCAGCTGCTGGATATCAACCGTAAACAGAGTGAGATCATCTCAGCCCAGGCAAGGACCATAGAAGAACTCCGGGGTACGATAGTTGAGTTGAAACGCCTCCCTGGCATGGCTGAAGAGGAAGGTGTTCGGAAAGATGAGTGAGAAATGCAAGCCTGTCGATAACGGAGACCCGAAGCTCCCTTTTGACTATGGCGACCTGGAACAGATAGAGGCGGAAATCGAAGAGGCCCGGAGCAGGGCGGCTGAACAGATTACCGTCCAAAAGTCCCGGGCCGCCAATAAAACGCCACGCCGTAACCGGGTCGTCATGAATAACCTTCCGGTTGTAACAGTCGTCATCGAACCGGAGAATGTCGATTTAAGCAGATACGTCAAGATAGGCGAGGAACATACCAGGACCCTTGAGATGAAACCCGGCTACCTCTATGTGAAAGACACGGTACGTCCCACATACGCCCTGAAAAATGAAATGGAGGCCGTTGATAACGGAGAAAAGGCTGTAATAACCGCTCCCATGCCACTGATGCCCATATATAAAGGTATGCCAGGGGCTTCCATGCTCGCTGAGGTCCTTTTACAGAAATACGAATATCATGTCCCGTTCTACCGACAAGTGAAACAGCTGGAACATCTGGGTGTGAAACTGTCCAAAAACACATTGGACGGCTGGTTCAGACCGGTCTGCGAGCTTCTCAGGCCACTTTATCTGGAACTCAGGAAGAAAGTACTGGCCGCAGATTACTTCCAGGTTGACGAGACCACGCTTCCGGTTATAAACCACGACAGGCATAAAGCCGTAAAAGAATACATCTGGATAGTCCGAGCGGCTGTGCCGCGTCTGCCTTCTTCCATTACGACAACGGATCGCGTTCACAAAAAGTTGCGGTCAGGCTTTTGAAAAACTTCAAAGGATATCTCCAAAGTGACGGCCATCCCATTTATGACGCCTTTGAGGATGGGGAGGACGTATGTCTGTGTGGGTGTCTCGCGCATATCCGCAGACATATAGAGCTGTGCAAGGAAGAAAATCTGGAATATGCCATGCAGGGACTCAAATTTATCCAGGATATGTATAATGTGGAATACATGGCGGATAAACAGGAACTCCCGTATGAAGGACGTGCTGAATTACGCCAACGTCTATCCAAGCCGATGCTTGACAGCTTTGAACTCTGGCTTAAAAACACATACCCTAAAGTTCTAAAACGAAGTCTTATGGGAAAAGCCATAGCCTATGCCTACTCCCTGCTGCCAAGAATGAAACCGTATCTCCATGACGGAAGAATTTTCATTGACAACAATCGCTGTGAGAATGCCCTGAGGCCACTGGTCATATCAAGAAAGAACATGCTGTTCTGCGGAAACCACGAAGCGGCTGAGAATACGGCTATAATCTGTTCCTTGCTTGGCTCATGTAAGGAACGTGGTGTCAACCCCAGAGAGTGGCTGAATGATGTGATCAGTAAACTCCCCTATTATCTGGCTCCCAAATCAGACAGAGACCTGAAGGAACTGCTACCGGATGTATGGAGAAAATAATCAGGACAGTTCCGGGAAAAAAAATGCAGGAAAAACGGGAAAAAGCGAGACTGACACTCAATGACAACCCTGAGATAAGTTGGTATATGGAAATTGAGATGCACTTACAATGGAGTGCATCCCACTGAAAAATTGAATGCACAAGATGTAGTTGAGCAGTCGCTTACCCCTTAAAAACAAGGAGCTGACGCATGTGTACAGCCCCTTATTTTTTGTATAGCCCGGCCTCCTCTGGCATATTGCCGTTGCTTCCATCTGTAACAAGCAAAATCAGAATCTATATGCGGAACTTTTTGTTCCCGTAGCTGAGAAAGTCCTTCGTGGCATATTTCACACTGAATGGTCCGTAGTCACCGAGAGCCGAATGCGCAATTTGCTTGTCCGGTTCTGTCACATGCTCGACAGGTTCTCCCGTAGTATCAGTATCCTTGTATGACATAGGCTGCATGCTGGCGATGGCTGACCCGGTAGCCGCCGCACGCAATTTCCTGAACGCATTGGAGAGGATTCCGTCCATCATTGACCAGTACAAGGCGAAGAACGAGGTGCAGGAAAAGGAGGTCTCACAGTTGTAGGAGATAGCCGGGAAGGTATGGAAGAAGGAGGACGAACTGAAACAGTTGAAGTCCGAACTTGCAGCACTCGACCGAAAGATACAGTTGGAGCTTGAGCCGCCTACGCCCGAAGTCGCCGAAAAGGAGAATGACGGACAGGAGGTCAAACCGGATGCGGAAGGTGTACGAAACGTATCTCCACAACACACCGAAGATGTGCCGCAGATACGCAGCTCGGTGAATGAACGCAGTCCGTCTGGCAATTTTATTGCCGACCACATCATCATCGGGCGGCCGGGATTCAACGTCCGTGACGAGTGCAAACCGAAAGGTATAAAAATGTGAACGAGTGTGCGGATATATATGGCAGGATTGGGAACATACCATTCCTTTTCCTGCTTTTTCCATCAATATGACATAATGGCAAGGATACCATACAACAAGCCCTCGATTATATCAAAATAGGGTGTTGAAAGTAAATCGTCATGGCAAATCCGCCATATATTCAGTATTTTCGCTAATTTTGCATTCAAAATAGTTAGGCATAATAAAATGGAACCATCTATATACAGTTATTCACTTTGTATTGCGCTACCGTTGATGTTGTTCTTCGGCTTTTATTTTTTGTTGGCTCCAACCTCGGAAAAAGCCATTTTCAATAATTATCTGCGTTCCCGGCGAATTATGGGGGTAGCCATACTGTTACTTGCCGCCAACTATTCGGTACATTTCTTTTTTGGAATCAGGTTCAAGAATACCGATGCCGCCATCCTGATGAACCTGTCCACCTATTTTTTGTGCTACTGGTTGTTCAGTTCGGCCCTCACCACTCTGCTTGACCGCTTTTATATCACCAAACGTCGGTTACGGACGCATATCTGTCTATGGATACTGTTTTCCATCCTTTCCGGCATCGTTCTGCTGTTGTTACCAAAAGGTGGTTTACAGACAACGGTGATGTTTGCCTTGGCCGCATGGTTGGTTATCTATGGGCTGTTCTTGACCCGTAGGCTTCTCCGGGCCTATCACAGGGTCATCCGCATTTTCGATGACACCCGTGCGGACGACATCGGTGCCTATATCAAATGGCTTTCCATTTTCACCTACTGGGCTGTCACATTCGGGGTGGGATGCGGACTGCTGACATTCCTGCCTGATGAATACGTCTATATCTGGATTCTGTCATCGGTACCGTTTTACATTTATCTCTTCCTTTGCTATCTGAACTATCTGCTGTTTTACGAACAGGTGGAAAACGCGATGGAAGATGGCATGACTTCTGAAGAGGAAGACCTGTGTGACACCACAAACCGGGAACAGGCACAGAGGCAGGATACTCCTTTTTTCCATGCCGAAATAGCGAAAAAAATCAAAGGTTGTATCGATGCGGACGGTTATATCCGGCCCGGCCTTACCATAAAGGAGCTTTCAGATGTGCTTCATACCAACCGTACCTACCTGTCCGGTACATCAAACTACGTATGACATGTCGTTCCGCGATTGGATTATCGGACTTCGTATAGAATATGCGAAACGTCTGCTTGCGCGATATCCGAGGTTGACGGTTGCCGACATCTCCGAGAAATCCGGTTTTTTGTCACCAAGCCATTTTATAAGGCTGTTCAAGGAAAATGCGGGCTGTACCCCTAAATGGAGGAAAACAGAGGCGGAATAATACGGTGTGTTATGGATGGAGGAATAGCCCAAACGACAAAAAATAGCCTAAACTACAAAACTAAAATGTTCTAAACCACAAAGATGTGCGATTCTGACAATTGAGACAATTTTTATAGGCAAGAATCGGGCTGAATTTAAATCTTTTCGCTTATTTTGCACTTGTCGGTTGAGCCTGCGTCATCTCCAAAAAGAGTAAAACAGGGTTTTATGGGTGATTTTAACGTGTGTAAAAGAAAATGCTACCCAAATAACTTCAAATAAAGACAACTCTATTTCAAGCGGCAAATGAGTTCTACAGCTTGAATTTGAATAATACAAACAATAGGATTCTCCTTTAAAAAGTCATGAAAAAGATTCATTTACTTCATTACTTATTGTTGTGCTACATGGTTCTTGCGGTAGCTACATCGTGCGGCGATGACGAGGATGACTACGCCCCCGACAATGTAAATGATCCCGAGAAACTAACTGATCCTTTGCCTACTACCGACCAGTTAGGCGTAACACACAACAACACGCTTTATTACCTTTCGTTCTGGAGCAAAGAAGACCATATGATATCCGAGAACATGATAAACCGTTACAAGGAGGCGGTTCCTTATGCTCCGGGAAAGAAGATGGAGGTTGGCGACGCGTTCTTCTTTACCCGGCAGGACATTGACCGGATTCAGTCGGATACCGATTTGCTGGCTGACATCAAGGATATGTTCCATAAGCGGAGCATCGTGATGATGATGGAGGGAGGAACGAACGAGGATTTTAATACCGTCTGCACGTTGCTGGATTGCTATAATCCTTATGCGAAGGAAGATGAGTCTTATTCGGACGAACTGCCGCTGTGGGTATTTTCTGGACCGCTTCCGTCGGCGAGCGGATTCTATTCCAAGCTCAATGCGCTCAGTACTGCTACCGGAGCTGATGGCAAAGAATCTGTACAGACGATTAATGAATACGGGCAGGGATTTCATTGCGACATGACAAGTCAAAGTTTACAAAGAGCCCTGGAACCGAAAGCTCCGTCAAACGGTTCGTCGGATTTGAAAAACTTGATATCTGCCTATATCGTTATCGGTCAAAATAGCTATACCGCACCTCCTGTTCATGGACATGAAGGTAAAGGGACAACCGATAATTTTCAAGTAGAAGCTAAGATATGGACCGCTTATAGCAAAGACCGGAAAGAACATTTTTATTTGGTAAATCTGGGTTTTATAGCCTATGTAGAACCTTCTTTTTATGGAGAATGGCATACCAAGGTCAGTACTCTGAAAATGAAAGGGTATGGCTTTTGCCTGACTGACGTAAATTTGGAATTCGCTCCGGTTCACCCGAATGGTGCCATTATTCATGCACATTCCCCGCAAACTACAGAACGCCAGAGCTCTTATACCAGCAGTGTCTCTTTCGAGTTAGGAGGAAGTGTCAGTGTCACTGGACCAGAGATTTCAGGAGGAATAAGCATTTCCAATAGCCATACGGAAACAATAAATGATATTGAAGTTATCAATAGAACCAATCCGGCCCAAGGAAGCCCACAGCTTAGGTGGTAGTTTAATTTACGCGAACCTTCTTCACATTTTAATATGTTTTGTTACGCGTCGAGTGCTGTCAATGGAGGTGCTAAGGCCGGGATAACCACTTGTAGCTTGTCCACAGATTTTATTATTTCTGTACCTGATGGAGCTGACAACGAATGGAAAGTAAGCATGTATCCAACACTGAAAACATATTTCTTTAGTGACCTTTTTGGATTCCATGATCAATATGAAACGCTATTTGATGATGCGGCAGAAAGCTGGATTGGCATCGAAAAAGTTTTTAACTTGCCGACTGTCGATCTGAAAGATGAATGATTTGTTACGTTGATATTAATAATTTCTAAAGTTATTGGATTATGAGAAAAACATTCTTGGTGATGAGCAGGCTTATCGATTTATTTGTGGATATCTTGCCTATAGATGAGCTTGGGTTTAAACATGTCAAACTTCAATCAGAAGGGAGACCACCGTATAATCCTGCAACATTACTAAAATTGTATTTATATGGTTATAAGCACTCAATAAGATCATCAAGAAAGTTGGAACACTTCCTGTAAAGTAAATGTGGAATTATGGTGGCTATTAGGAGGCTTAATGCCCTCTTTTCGGACAATTGCTTATTTAAAAAAAAATAATGCGGAGGCTTTTAGAAAAGTCTTTAGGCAGTTTGTCCTTATGCCAAAGGATATGGGTCTGATAGAAGGCGAAACCATAGGTATAGATTCTTTCAAGATATTTGCCCAAAATAGTCTCAGAAACAATTATACACAAAAGAAGAATAGACAGACATCTTGAATATATAGATAACCGTATTGAAGAATTTGAAGTAGCTTTAGATAAGACTGATAAAGAAGAAGAAAAAGAACTTCTTAAATCTAAGATTAAATTACAACAAGACAGGCGTAAGAAATACGAAACTCTTGATACGGAATTGAAGAATAGTAATGATACTCAAATAAGTCTAACAGACAAAGATTCAAGAGCATTAATGTTAACCAATAATGTATCAGGAGTTGAATATGCGGTTCAAGCAGCCTTTGATAGTAAACACAAATTATTGGTTCACTCTCATATTGGAGCATCAACTGATAAAAGAGAACTATCAACAGCGGCATTGACCGTCCAGGAACTACTACAATTAGATTCGTTCAACACACTTAGCGATGCCGGTTATACTAGCGGCGACCAACTACAAGCCTGTAAATATTCAGGAATATGTACTTATTCATCGCCTATGCCATCAACATCACCTAATTCGAATTCCATACCACTGGCTGAATTTCATTATATAAATGACGGAGATTATTATATCTGCCCTTGTGGAGAACAAATGACAACAACAGGGAAATGGAGAATCCGTCCCAATTATAGATCAAAAGTATATAAAACATCAGCTTGTGTAAATTGCTCAATAAGAGAAAAATGTACTCAAAATCAAAATGGCAGAGTAATAGAAAGAAGTGAATATCAAGATGTAATAGATGAAAATAACGCCAGAGTTATGAATCATCTGTTGCAAGGGCGCGCAGCAGACATTCGTAATGTCGCACAACTTCCGCCTCTTCACCGCCCTGACGGGAACTGCCACAGCCCCCCAAAAACAGTCCAAACAAAAAGACTAAAACAGTTGATCGTTTCATGGTGCTGTTTGTTTAATGGTTAAATTACTGGTCATGCACACAACGGACACTACCGCCCAGCAGATAATGATAACCATAATATTCATTAAACCCTGCAGGTAACCCGGCCGGACTATGAATGTCATTACCGGCACCATGCATTAAGGCCCATCTATTACGATTAACCCTATATGTGGGCGCTGTTTTTCCAGCTCCGATATCAGGATTCCAATATATTCCTGTATGTAATACAGAGGCAGGAGAATGTCGTTGAGGTGATGAATATATCATTGGAGTTTGTGTCCAGATAGCTAAAACGCCTTCTTCATATCCACCATCGGGGGCAGATATGGCTGGAAAAGACTTAGCTATTCCCGCACCGCTTTCTATCAATCGAGTAAATACAACAGGATAAGAGCCTGTTATAGACTGTATCAGATTAATAACCTCCCAAGCCGTAGGGAGTCGCCAGCCATCGGGGCAGGCACGTTGGGGAATACTGCCATAATAAATGGGTCCGACCATAGCTGGTGCCAAAGAATATGAACGAGGACGAGCAGCCATATTAGGACCTCCTTCCCTACTGGCGTCTATCATCCAACAAACACCACCATTACCCATACGGGTAGTCTGATAGTTACTGCCACCGATACGCATAAGTTTCATGGAATTTCCGAAACCACAAGCCGGTTGCTGGCTTACATGCAAACGATATTCCAATTCGTTAGCAGAATTTCCTGTTCGTATGGAAAGGACAGCACTACGCATATTCTGGGTAAAGTTCTTACTGTTTGCCGAAATAGTAACCGTGGCTGGTACTCCCGCTGTACCCGAGGTTTGGCTGAGTGAAATCCATGAAGGTTTTCCGGTTATTTGCCAATTGGTATTCTCTGTAGTTATATTTACGGGTAATGAAGCGACACCTATTTGGATATCACCGTCAAAAGCGAACACCCGTTTGTCCACCGTCAGCCGTTTGTTCCCTCGTACTATTACTTCTTCTTGTACCTCGTTCCACGGCACGATACGGCATTTAAGGGTATGGTTTCCTTTGAAAGCTTCCTCGGGAGTTTGGGCCGGCAACCCGTCCACACTTTCCACTTGTACTTTATATTCATGATTACGCAGAATATCCATCGGCACTCCCGAACCGTAGTCCTTGAAGTCGAGGCGGTAGTAACCGTCTACCGACGGCTTAGAGCCGGTGAGATACGGCTTCACGTGCATAACCAGACAAAGGTCGTCCAGCGCATTCCCGCCCGAGGGGCGGTTCTTGTTGTCCACCTCGCACAGGTAGAACGTCTTTTGTGAGCCGTTGAAAATACCGATATTCCCGGGTGACACATCGCTGTTCAATGAGGTGAATGTACCCCGTGTCTGCCGTGCCCCGACGGTACGGTGGGAGTATTCACTTGCTTGCCCGTCACATTATAGTTGTCCGGTGCAATGCGTCCTTTTGCCCGGTAATTGTACAGCCGCAGATCGTTGTAATAATAGAAAAAGCCTTTTAGGTCGGATTCAAGAGGATTGATAAGCGTGAACTTAGCTACCGCACGTATCATCGTCACCTCTTGGGGAGCGCCAGAGGGAGAGAAACCTTCGCCCACCGCTTGGTTGGGAAGCTCGCCCCACATGGGTATGCCATTCGTAAAGTCGGGTGCGGCATCCGTTCCGACATCGAATGCCAGGCGGTTCATTACCCCCTCTTTCTGTTCTCCGAATGCAGCAGCAAGGGTATTCACCTGCTCACGGACATTGGCAAGCACCACGAGTGTCTGATGTTCGGGAGCTCCCATCAGCTGTACACGTACGGTTTGTGTGCCGATATCGTATGTACCCTGTGCACGGTAGAAGAATGTACCTTTCTTTATATTCGTAGGATCTGCAGGATCAACCTTGAATGAAAGTACATCTACAGTATTGATTCCATTTTCATCTATAGCACGTGTCAGCGGCGCACGCGTTTCGGAACTTTGCGAGGTGTTCATTTCAGCAGCCTGTTTTGAAGCACCGGTTTTAAAGTTCAGGTAAATAACGGCTGTATGTCCGTTCGCTTGCGGCACCGACTGCTCCGCATCATCACTGCAAGCGGTCGGAAGGAGCGCCGCCATTGCAATCCACAGCACAGCTGAGGCATGTCGCCTCCACAGATATGCCACACGGGTGAAACCGGATAAACCGGAAGTCTGAAATCCTATATTCATTTTTCTTCTTTTTAGTAATATATTCTATTTTATTATACAAACTTTTCATTATCAAACTAAACTTTGCAATTC
>ENA-OQJX01000221-OQJX01000221.1-human-gut-metagenome-genome-assembly--contig:-NODE-221-length-36388-cov-2.707730_pt1 | contig 36388 bp, 31 predicted proteins | sample MGYA00242615_ERZ504782 | MGnify/ENA primary metagenome ERZ504782 (study PRJEB26092, sample SAMD00036354) | human gut metagenome | host: Homo sapiens | study: EMG produced TPA metagenomics assembly of... | reverse complement strand
AACTACTTTACGTTAAAATTCTTTGGGATGTCCAATAAAATCTGACTTTTTATCAAATAATATATAAATAAAAAAACTACGAGAAGAATCCCGTAGTTTTCTATTTACACAATATTATGGAGAGTCCCAGAACCACCGCTGAACATACCATATCCCCAATCCATACCATATTGAACCGGTTTCAAAGAAGCACCTTCTTTAGTCACATCAATTACGAAAGTATATTCACCTGGAACTACATCAGCCTCTTCATTAAAGGGATAACCGTTGAAACCGCCAACCTCATCTTGTGCAGTCGCAACTTTGGCAAACGGACTGTCAAAACGGAAACGTGTACTGGTAGCAGTTGTAGTTTTTTCAATTTCCACAGCCATCGGAACAGACGGATCTACGCCAAAGAAATTAGCAACTGTACCGTCCAAATAGTATCCGGTACCGATAGATTCCCACTTCAAGATAGCAAAATTTACTGATATTTCATGGTATCCGGAAGAATAGTTGCTGACATCATTACCACTCAAAGCCAGTTGTAGATTATAAGTGATACCCTCGGCAGCTGACGGTGTTTCAACTGTCAACTTGGCTGTTTTCTCTCCAGCAGCAAATGATACAGTGGAAGGGCATACAAATATATTCTCTTCATTATTTATCACAGTAACATCAACCGTACCGGCAGCATCTGTCAAGGAGCGTGTCAAAGTTAAATCAAAAGAGGTTATTCCCGGCTCAACTTCCACTGTTTGGGTGTAATTGCCCACAAAGCAGATGCCTTGATTACCGTCTTCCAGTTCACCCGGAGTATAACTTTCTGCATCAGGATCGCAAGAGGTAGCTATCAGTGCGATGACAAACAGACTAAGTATCTTATTTATATATTTCATATTCCATATTTTTAATAGTTAACATATACATTATTCTACATCAGGTATTGGTGTAGGTGCCGAAACCAGCGGATTGTTCTCCAATAATGGGTTATATTGTACTTCCTTATTAGGAATACTGTAAATCTGAACCGGATCACCTGCTGTAATATTAAATACGGCAGTAGTCGGGAAGCCGCAGCCTAAACGGTTGACTCCCTTGTTCAGACGCATAATATCAAAATATGCCATACCTTCTCCCCAGAATTCAAGACGACGTTGTTGCCAAACAGCTTCCTGCACAGCTTCCGGTGTAGTGGCTGTACACTGATAAGACGGGTCACGATATGCAGTAACAAACGAGTTAAGGGTAGATACACCGCCACTAACATTACCACTCATAGCTTGTGCCTCAGCCTTGATAAGATACATTTCCTCAACACGCATCAATATTATATCCGTAGCATTGTTGTCAGTTCCCCATTGGTCATTCAGCACCCCATACTTTACTTGTGTATAGGCAGGTGCCTTTTTCCCAGTAATGTATGTTTGGGCCGCAGCAGGCAAATTGGCAGATACACCTTCACCGTTCAGGAACCATCCTTGCGGACATCACTGGCAGGAATCTCACTATAGAGTTTCGGACTGATTCTACGCCATCCACCTACAGAAGCATAACCATAATTCAAAGAGCCCATATGTGAAGGGAAATTACAAATACCGGTTGTACTTACACGGTCCTGTTCTGTAATCAAGATACCCCACATCCATGAATTGTCTTCGATATTAATGAATGAAGGCTTGCTTACATCAGCACGGGAGTATGGAGTGGCAGTAGTTTTGGCCAGTGCAGCTTCCGCATCCTTTAAAGCTTCCGCATAGTTGTGCATTGCCAGATAGACACGGGCACGGATACCGTAAGCGACATCCAAGCTGACATAGCGCTTGTCATCACGTTCTTTTGTAGTGGCTGTCAGCAGCTCAATAGCTTTATTCAGGTCTGCCAAGATAAAATCATAAGTTTCTTGCACAGTAGAACGGGCGCAGCCATTGGCTGCAACTTCTGTTGCATTCTGCTCTGTAATCAAAGGCATACCCATAGCGCTCTCATGTCCTTTGTAATTGAACTGATACAACTGTATCAACGTAAAATAGTCAAAAGCACGGACAGCTAATGCCTGCGCCAGATAATATTGTAACGTAGGATCTTCAGTTTCGTTATCTACAGTACCGATTACGTTATTGGCTGTAAAAATCTGATTGTACAATGTACCCCAGAATTCAATGGTAGCTGTACTTGTATTCAAGCAGTCACTGTAATCGGCTGAATTGGAATACCAGTTATAACCAGTAATATCTGCCACCATGTCCGTACCTCTTGATTCCGTGGCCAGCATAATGGTCGGATAACCTATATCACTATGCACATTGTCATCTTCTGTGTAGATTTTGGCATATTGGGTGAAATTTGCAGCCACGGCTGCTACGCTGGCTTCCAATCTGGAAGGATCAGATTCAACAACTTCTTCCTTTTGGTTAGATGTAATAGTCGAACTCAGCGGTTCTGTATCCAGATCTGTACATCCAGCTACCATCAAACCGAGCATAACATACGGTGTTATCTTATATAATTTCTTCATATTTTTTCTGTATTTTATTATTGAACTATTATCAGAATGTTACTTTCAAACCGCCGGAAATAGTACGTATAGGCGTATATCTATCTGTAGAAGCTGTTGTGTAGCTCATACGTGGATCAAGCCTTTACGGGCAGAGAAAAGAGCCACATTGTCAGCCGCACCGTAAATACGCAAGCTTCCGATACCCAGACTTCTCAACCATCTCTTAGGTAAAGTATAGCCCAGGGTGATGTTGTTGATAGAGAAATAATCAGAACTTGTCAACCAACGGTCTGATGAAGAGTTGGTGTATTTATCAATGGCATCTACACGCGGAATATTGGTATTTCTATTCTCCGGTGTCCATGCATTCAAGATATCCTTGTGCCAGTTATATCCCATGTAGTGGGAGTCACCGCCATGCATGAAAGCTTGATAGCCACTATCATAAATCGTACCACCCAACTGATAAGCACACTGGATGGAGAAATCAAAGCCACGGAACTCCAATGTTGTACCGACACCGCCATAGATAGTAGGCAACAGGTCACCGGAAGCTTGTCTATTGGAATTGTAGGCAGCAGACCAATCTTTATCCTTATACTCTACACCGTTTTCGTCCTTTGCCCAATACAGAGCTTCGCCGGAATCAGGATCTACCCCTGCATATTTTGTCAAATACATCTGGTACAAAGATTCACCTTCACGATAAATATAGGAACCATCAATCATCTCTCCTTTCAAATCCGGATGCAGCTCAAGAATCTTATTTTTCATCAATGTTCCATTCCAATTGATCACCCACTTTAAATCATTAGTTTCAATAGGAGTATAGTTCAATTCAATTTCCACACCGGAGTTGCGTACCGAACCGATATTCATAGGAAGTTGGGTATAACCGTTAGACATCGCTACCGGTTTATAATACAACATATCCTTAGTCTGGCGGTTGAAGTATTCGATTGTACCGTCAATACGTCCTCCCAAAAGAGCGAAATCCACACCTACATTGAATGAATTGGATGTTTCCCAAGTGATATCTTTGCTCCCCTTGTAGTAGAGCACACCATCAGAGAATACACCGTCAGACCCGCTAACCGTGAACTGATCCAGATACGGATAGTAGTTTGTATATCCCTTATAATAGAGGTTGTCATTACCCTGCTGACCGAAAGAAGCCTTCAGCTTCAGCATGTTGATCCAATCGTATTGACTGATAAAGTTTTCTTTTGCCATATCCCATGCTGCACTCACACTCCAGAAGTTACCCCAACGGTTATCCGGATGGAAGCGTGAAGAAGCATCACGACGATAAGAAACACTACCATAATATTTTTCATTGAAATCGTAGCTGGCACGTGTAATGATACCGATTGTGGCATATTCATTGTAACTGCCAGAACCATTCTTGCGGTCGATAACATTAGATGCAGTCCAGTTCTTGTCACTATACATGTTATATCCTAAAATATAGTGACTTTCCGTGTTGAAGTCCATACTTTCATAGCCGGCAAGAATATCCAAGTTATGGTTGCCGAATGTCTTTTTGTAATTCAACAGATATTGTTGGTCAAGCGAATAAACGCGTGAGGAGTATTGCATAACAGAACCGCCATAGGAAGCCGACTGACCATAATACTTGTTACCCACACTATGCTGGCGTGTGTTGTCAATATGCAAGCCCAAAGAAGCTGTCAATGACAAACCGTCAATGATATCAATCTTTGCATACCATTTCCCATTCAGAATATCCATCAGATATTTTTCAGTATCATAAAGGAAACCGCTCATAGGATTGGACATGCTCATAAAATTACGGGTGAAGTTTGTACTTGAACCATCACCATAGTCATATACATGATAGCCAGTATTGGCATTATATTGGAAACTGCCGTCTGCATTCCGTACATACATCGGATAGATTGGTGCGATAAAGTTACCAACAAAGAACGCATTACCGGAAGAAGTAGCAGCATCGGTATCCTGATCGCCCGGTGAACGGCTTGTTACATTTGAATAGCTAAGATTAACTCCGAGCTTCAACCACTTTTTAGCCTGATAATCCACGTTCATACGAGTGGAGATACGTTCGAAACCTGAATTTTCAATAATACCTTCATCATTCAAATAACTGGCAGACAGATAGTAGCTTAATTTGTCCGAACCACCAGAAACACTAAGATTATACTCTTGGCGCAAATTACTTTGGAACATCTCATCAGACCAGTTATCCGGTGTATAATAATAGTCACCGTCACTATATCCCAGAGTTGCATAAGGGTTCAACTTGCCGTTCCGGCCAATAAGATATTGTCCATCAGGTATGGTATAAACTTGGTAGCCCAGCTTTGGAAACAAGTCTGCATTGGCCAATTGATAAGCCCGTTCTGCTGTATATCCGCTATTATATAGGTATCCGTTATACAAAGCAGAATATGCAGTCTCCATATAGGTATTTGCATTCTGCAATACATCATAGTTTTTCACTAAGCGGGAGTTGACTCCCCAACGGGCGTCTAAAGAAATCTGCGTATCACCGCTCTTACCTTTCTTTGTAGTAACCAAAATAACACCGTTTGCACCACGTGCACCATACAAGGCAGCAGCTGCGGCATCTTTCAATACGGTCATTGATTCAATATCTTGTGAATTGACAGCGGAGATATCTCCTTCATAAGGAATACCATCCACTACATACAGAGGATTGTTGCTGGCATACATAGAACCGATACCACGAATACGAACTGTCGCACTCGTACCCGGCTGGCCATTTGTACTTTGTGTCTGCACACCAGATACAGTACCGGAAAGTGCATTCGATAAGTTGGAGACCTGACGTTTCTCCAATGTCTCAGACTTGATCACAGAGGCTGAACCTGTAAAAGCAGACTTCTTTGCTGTACCGTAAGCTACCACCATTACCTCATCAAGCATCTCAGAATCGGAACGCATGAATACTTTTATATTCGGCTTAATATCAACCTCTTGAGTCTGCATACCAATGTACGAAATCACCAAAGTTTTCGCGGAACTACAATAACTGTATTTTGTTGATAATAAGTAATATATAATAAGCTCCAAAACGCTAAAACAGGGAATACTCTTTCCACAGTTATTCTATATACGTCCACAATAAATAATGCTCTACTTATGTGATACCATTAATAGCTGTAATGTTTTGATTAATAGCTGTTTGTCCCTGCATTAATATATTGTGGCTATAAAATTAGGATTTCTTTTTTTTAAAAGAATGAATGATTATGTCAATATCTATCATTTGAACATTTTTCGTTGAATATTTACTTATATTGTCTATCACATCCATAAGAATGTTGTATTTCATGTAAATACTATTTAAAATTATAAAATACCATTCTCATTTCGAATAGAGATAAACATTAGTTTATTCCTATTTCACATAGAAATATTCTGTATTCCTTGTATAAAACTAATGAACTTATGAGATCGTTTCTAAAGGAACCATAGTTTCTTGTGTAAAAGTTCAAAGGGAAATTCATGCTATACAAATATTGTCTCTTATTTGTATTATAATACCATTATCATTATATTTGCGTTATCGTAATGTGCATTACGGTAATGTACATTACGATAACGAAAGAGTTGATATAAAATAAAAGGTGTATTATGAAATTCTATAATAGAGAAAAAGAATTGGCTATTTTAAAGAATATAGCAGAACAGTCTCAAGAAGAATCGCAAATGACGGTTTTGGTAGGAAGAAGGCGTATCGGTAAGACCTCACTCTTATTGAAGTCAACGGATGGAAAGCCGACATTGTTATTTTTCATCTTACGCAAGGCAGAGAATCTTCTATGCCGTGACTTTATAGAAGAGGCAGAAATGAAGTTGAATTTTCCTATAGGAGAATATTCTTCCATAGGAAAGCTATTCCAACATTTAATGTTACTTTCAAAAGAACGGCCCTTCAATCTTATTATTGATGAATTTCAAGAATTGGATAGAATAAATCCTTCTGTGTTTGGAGAGATTCAGAAAGTATGGGATTTGCATAAAGACAGTAGCCGAATGAATTTACTTATAAGCGGCTCTATTTACTCATTGATGCATAAAATTTTTGAGAATAATAAAGAGCCACTTTTCAGCCGTGCGGGAAAAATTATACGTTTACAACCATTCAGGGTCTCTGTCATAAAGCAAATATTGGCAGATTTTCACCCAGGTTACACTCCCGATGACCTTTTGGCGCTATATACCTTTACAGGGGGGGTAGCTTGGTATATTGATTTGTTCATGAAAAATAAGGCTTTTACCCGTACAAAAATGATTCATTTCATGACGGAAGAGAACTCTTTGTTTTTGACTGAAGGAAAGAATCTTTTGATAGAAGAGTTTGGTAAAGAATATACCGTTTATTTTTCTATATTAGAATGTATTTCTCGCGGACTGACATCTCGTGGAGATATAGAAACAGCATTGAACGGAGTAGAAATAGGCGGTTATCTCTCACGTATGGAGAAAGATTTCTCTGTAATCAGTCAGCGTAAACCTATTTTTGCTCGTCCATCCTCCAAACAAGTCAGATACATTATTGAAGACAATTTTCTATCTTTTTGGTTTCGATTTATTTACAAGTATCAGAATTTGATAGAGGCCGGAAACTTAGCCTATCTGCGTAATATTATAGAACGGGATTTCCCTACATTTTCAGGATTGATGTTGGAGCGTTATTTCAAAGAGATGTACATAGAGGCCGGAAGATATACAGACATCGGAGGATTTTGGGATAGAAAGGGAGAGAATGAGATAGATTTAATTGCTGTTAATGAATTTGAGCGAAACCATAGAATTCGTAGAGATTAAACGTAATCCGGAACGGATAGATTGGGGGATGTTGAAGAAGAAAGGAGAATATTTTCTCACTATCAATAAAGAATGGAAAAACTGCTCTGTTTCCTATAAAGGACTTTCTTTGGAAGATATGTAACCTTAAATAATACTTCCCTTAAAGTCTTTTGCAGGATTAAAGAAAGAGAAGCCGCTCATTTCACAATGAGTGGCTTCTTAAAAACACTTTATTATGAAATTCCGGTCTATTCAACCGATGAATCATCATCATAGTTGTCACATTATTATTGTTTGGGTAATGCAACTAGTTAGTCTGCGCAGATAATTCTTTTGACAGAAAAATGAAGGAGCACTTAAATGAAAGAGAGAGTACTTCCGTATCATTCTTTTGTTGATTCATATAGAAAAATCGGTAAAGGCAAACTACTTTTACCGATTTTTTATGACATGTCCTTTGAGGTGTTAATTCTGATCGGTCGGAGAAAGCTGAGAATTGTTCTCTATTTCCGAGAGAGGTAATTGATAAAGGAACGGGCGTTCTTCCTGATTATAACGGAACTTACCGGCAGAGAAATGATTATTGTTTTCTGCACCCCAAGTTTCGTCCGTACGGTCTACAGGAATGTTCAAACGACGATTATCGATGTATTCCAAGCCTTCGCCCCAGAATTCTACACGTTTCTGATAAATGATTTCCTCTATCAAGTCGGCCTTGTTTGTAAAGGTGTAATTATAGTCAGGCTGACGGGTCTTCATGAAGCTATTCAGTTCAGTTATCGCATCAGCAGAGCCCTTGTGAGCCAAGGCTTCCATCTTTATCATGTAAGCCTCTTCCGAACGCAGGTAAATATAATCTCCCAATTCCCATCCGCTGAACACACCGGCCTTAATGTTATCACGGCCCGTACCGATAAATTTCACAGTCTGATATTCCACAGAAACCGGATACTTAGTATCACGGATCAATGTCACACGCTTACCAGATGCATCTGTTACACCTGTAGAACGGTCGCAGCAGAACCATTGCAGACGAATATCAGTATCCGCGATACGATCTACTAACGGCTTAAAGGCAGCACGCCATACGCCGATGCCGGCATATCCATCGCCATAAGTATCCATCTGCGAGAAGAAAGACATATAAGTCGTACTATTATCTGCTGTAATATCGCTGCCGAATACTACATCCGGCAAACTGATGTTGCTGAATCCTTGCAGTATCTGGTCTTCACTTTGCAATATAGGGAAATTATCAATCACCACTTGCGCATACTTTATCGCTTCATCCCATTCATGGATAACCATGTTTGCGCGAGCCAAATGCATGGCTACTACGCAGCCATCCATATCAGTGGGTGAGGAAGTGCGCGTCATATTCAAACCCTTGAACAAGTCGAAAGCAGTAGTAAGGTCGCTCTTGATTTGTTCATAAATTTGAGCTACAGTAGCACGCGGTTGGTCGCCTTCTGTATCCTCTGTAATAAGCGGTACACACGGGGATTGCGAGAAATCATATTTTTCTCCACGCCCCCATTTTGTTCCATCTGCACCGGTATAGTAGGAATGCTGATATAGATAACTCAACTGCAAGTAGGCATAGCCCCGGAAACCAAGGGCGATGGCACGATATTTTAAATTGGCAGGATCTTCACTGCTGGGGTCAATCAGCTTAAGAATGTTATTGGCATTGGCTATGACACGATAGTATTCTTTCCACCGGTTGTTGGTCGGAGTATAGTTCTGTTGCCAGTAATCCAGCAAATAATGATACAGACTCATGGCAAAACGTCCGGTCATAATCATGTCGTTGCCCATCAGTGATGTCAAGTAATCAAAGCTCTTCTGACCGAAATAGTTGTGACTCATATCGGTGTCAACAAACTGCTGCATATCAGAATACATGCCTGCTACAGCAGCAGAAAAAGCCTTGTCAGGATCTTCCTGAGCCACATTACCCAGTTGGTCTTCAGTCAAATAAGCGGTAACATCAGCGTCTTCAACGCAGGATGTAAGCAGACCTCCGACAAGGAGTGCCTGCATCATATATTTCATAATTTTCATATACAATTTTATTTTTTAGTTTAGAATGTAAGGTTGATACCTCCGGAAATCACACGCATCGGAGAATAGCCTCCATATTCTTTATCAGAACCAGACATTGCTACGCGAGGGTCGAATCCCTGACGCTTGGACCACAAGGCAAGATTATCTGCCGTAGCATAAATACGCAGTTTCTCGACACCGAATTTCTGCATCAGATTTTTTGGCAATGTGTAACCCAAAGTGATGTTACGGATGCTGAAGTAGCTGGCCTTTATCAGGTTGAGGTCTGACTGTTGGGTGAAAGAATTGGAAGCATTGTTAGCATTCCAAATAGGAAGTGAACCTGTGCCTGTCTCCGGGTTAAACGTCTTCCACATATCCTTGTTATGACCTACGTAGAATGAAGAACTCATACCAGACAGATAAGAGTAGTCATAAGCATAGCCACCAATCTGGAAAGCCGTTGCTATAGAAAGGTCAATGCCCTTGTAAGAGAAAGTAGTGCTCAAACCACCGTTGAAATCGGGCAATGCAGATTTGCCGATGAAGCAACGGGTTGCATCTGCATAAGTAGTGGTCGTGGTACGGCCTATCACTTCCCCTTGTTCATTTGTCTCGTCCATGTACCACATGGCATTTCCTTTTTCGTCCATGCCGGCATACATATAAGTATAATATTCAAAGCGGCTCTTGCCTTCGCGCAGGTTGAACGGACCGGAAGTGATACCATTTTCACGGTTTTCTTCGGGCAGCGTCACAATGCGGTTCTTGTAATGAGAACCCACGAGCGATACCGTCCACTTCAGGTCGGGCTGATTGAAGATATCCACATTCACTTCAAACTCTATACCGGTGTTTTTCATCGCACCCAGGTTTTCCCAGTTATACGGACGTCCGGCTGTAGAGTAAGCCACAGGACGCTTGAAGAGCATATCGTCCGTACGACGATAGAAATATTCGAATGAACGTATACTCTGTCGAACAGACGGAAATCTACACCCACGTCAAAAGTCTTCTGCTTTTCCCAAGTCAAGTCCGGATTACCGTAGAATTCCGGTGAATAGCCCAACTCTGAACCATTCCAAGTAACAGTGTACTGGTCTTGGTAAGGTGTGTACACATAGGCATAGTTATAATCTGAAAGAATACTTTCATTACCCTGAGTACCATAAGATGCACGCAATTTCAAATCGTTTAACCAAGACCCCGTTCCCTCCATGAATGCTTCGTTGGAAATACGCCAAGCGGCACCTACCGACCAGAAATTACCCCAGCGGTCTAAGAAACGGGAAGTACCGTCGCGACGGAAGGCTGCAGAAAGATAATATTTGTTGCTATAGTCGTAGTCTGCCATACCGAAATATCCCTCGATGTTATGGTTTGCCGTGTAGCTGTTGATGTATTGCATTTGTCCACCGTTGTCCAATTCCGGATTGTTCGGATTAAAGAAGTTGGTTTTCTGTCCTGCCAAATACTGATATTCATACTTATAGTACTCGTGACCTATCTTGGCCGACAAGTGGTGGTTATCGCCAAATACATTGCTGTAAGCCAGAATCTGGTTGAAGTTGGTAGTTGTAGTGTTGTAGCTCCCTTTTGTACCACGACCACCGAAAGACTGTCCGTCACCGATGAGCGGAGTGTAGAATACTGTCTGGCTGCTGTTCGTGAAATCATAACTGTAGTTTGCTGTAAACTTGAAATTCTTCAAGAATGAAATTTCCAGATATGAGCGTGAGGTCAGGTTATTGTATACAGTTTCACGAATATCCTCTTTCATATTGGCTATCACATTCTGGTTAGTAGCCGTAGGACGTTTAGATGTGCCGTCTGTTTCACCGTTTCCGGCATCATACATAGGACTTCCGTCTTCATAATATTTCATGTTACCTTCTGCATCATAGGCATGAACCGGGAAGATAGGAGCCAAGAGCGTGCCACGTCAAAAGGATTGGAGGCTGCTCCGGCATTCTCTTGCACACCGTTCTGGGTAGCTTTGGAATATCCTACATTGGTTCCTACTTTCAGCCAAGATTTCAGCTGGGAGTTTACGTTAGCGCGAGCCGTAAAACGCTCATAGGAAGAGCCTAACACGTAAGAGTCATTGTCCAGAAAGCCCATAGATACATAGTAATCTGTGCGGTCGTTACCACCTGATGCAGATACATTGTACTCTTGACGGAAAGCGTTGTCAAACAAGGCATCGGCAAACGAATCATTATAACGCAGACGTGCATTGGGGTTAAGTTTCCCATCGGGTGTTACCAGATACTCTCCTTGCGGGATGATGTAAGCATTGTAATTACCCAGTTCGCCCAGCAAATCCTGACTGGCTGCTAAATTAGAGTCTTCAATGGAGTTTCCGGCTGCCCAATAGGTATTACGAAGGCCATACCAAGATAAACGGTAGAACTCTCCCGGATCGGTAGCCATGTCATAGTCCTTGTATGCACGCTGTGTCACACCCCAGGTACCGTTAAAGTTGATGGCCACCTTGTCTTTGCGTCCGGTCTTGGTAGTAATCATAACCACACCACCAGCTGCACGGGAACCATACAAAGAGTTGGAAACGGCGTCCTTCGACACGTTTACCGAAGCAATATCCGTAGGGTTGATGTCCGACAACTTACCATTGAAGGGTACACCATCTACTACAATTAGCGCATTGTTGCTGGCCGAAATAGAACCGATACCGCGCAATACGATGTTGGCATCCTTTCCCGGCTGACCAGAAGAACTTACAACCTGCAAACCAGCCACAGCTCCTTCGAGTGCATTTGACACTGATGTAGCTTGTGAATTACTGATAATCTCATTCTTTACACTACTGATAGAACCCACTAAATCTTGTTTGCGTTTAGTGCCATAAGCCACTACTGTTACTTCATCAAGTATCTCTGTATCAGGCTTCATTACCACTTTTACGCTCGGTCTGATTACCACTTCTTGAGTCTTCATACCAATGTACGAAATTACCAGAGTTTTCGCGGAACTACAACTCTTTTATTTTATTAATAATCAAGCAATTATACCATGTAATAGAAATCACTATAGCGAAATTTCCTTTCTCACAAGGTATGTGTATAGGGGTACAATGCATAAAACCTTACTGCTGTGATACTATTTGTTGAATTAATGACTTGGTTATCATATGTATATCATAAAGTTAATACGTTGCTTAAAGATTTTAAATGATTATTTCTCTTATATGAAGAATATCTTTTGTCAACATCTATCATCCTAACTGCTTTCGATGAAGCATTTACTCTACATTGTCATTTTATTAGCGAAAGTACTAAAGTCTATGTAAAAGAATATTTCAATAGCTTCAAAAAACAGTAAACTCAAAACTTTGTGATTAGCCAAATAATCAAGACAACTGTTGTTTCTTCATAAGAGTTTTCATCATTTCTGCTTCCACACTTCCACCCACTCCTTGTATTCCTTTATTCATCGGTATTACAAGTGCTGTGGAAGCAACTCAAAAGTGTGGAAGCAAAATTTGCTTCCACACCTCCAACCAGCCTTAAATATTGATAACACACCAATGTCAATCTTCTATTAGCACTACACTATACCTGATTGATTCTCAGTAGTTTCTTACTGCAAAATTTTGCAAACCTATTGCAGTGATACTGCAAAGCTGTTGCAGTGGTACTGCAAACTAATATGCAGCGCGGCTGCAAGCAATATGCAGTGATACTGCAAACAATATGCAGTGGTACTGCAAAACGTATGCAGTAAGTTTGCAGCGAGCAAACTGAAACTGAATAGTGAATGAACAGACTTTAAAGGAGAAGTATATGACTAACGATATGAAAGTGTAGTATTGGCTATGCTAAGTTCGTGTTTTTTTAGGCAAAGGCATGAGTGCATGGTTCTTTTCTAAATCATGCACTATAGTCATATCCATTACATTTGTATACACTTGTGTGGTTTTAACACTTTTATGCCCCAATAATTTTTGCACCGTTGTGATGTTTACTCCATTATAAATCAATAGTGTTGCATTAGTATGGCGAGCAGTGTGAAATGAAATTTTTTTTGATAAACCAGCTAGGCGGGAAATCACAATTAAATCCTTGTTCACATTAGAGTTATCCCTTAAATGAAAGAAGCTTTGTAAGTCATCCCGATATTTGTCCAGAATAACAAGCCCTTTTCCTTCGAATAAGAGATAAAGAGGTAATCTGACTTCTGTACTCGTCTTTATGGATTTATAAATTAGCCAGGTTTCTTGACGAATCTCCACGATGTTATCGGGTGATAAACTGATAAAATCAGAATATCTCATTCCTGCATAGCAACAAAACAAGAATGCATCTAAAGTCTTTTGCAATTTAGTATATCTGCCAGCCAAGCTTAATTTCTCCAACTTCTCCAACTCTTCAGGAGATAAGTGCGTATGCTTGTTTTCTATAGTTTTAATCTTGTACTTTCGAAAAGCGTATTTTTGTATCTCCATATAATCCTTGTTGATGGCGACATTTATATGTCGCTTCAGATGCTTCATATGTTTGGCTATCGTATTTGTGTGATAACCTCTTGATTGCAAGAAATATTCAAAGGAGGATATGAATTCGAATGTTAAATCAGAAAAGGTTACATCCTTTTTGAACTGTTGTAATAATGAAAGAGTGGAGAGATGATTTCGTTTTGTGCTTTCTTTTAGAGTAGAGTTTGCTATCTCTTGCCTAAAAAAAGGAATAAAAGCGGTTTTGTTTTCGCTTGTGCTCAAAACATCCTTTAGTAACTCTAATGAAATACGCCTTCCTTGCTGCCACAATTCCAACTCTTTTTTTTCTATCATAGCCATGAACTCATATATCAATCTATTCAGCGCATCTGCATTAGGATGATTCTTCACAATAAGCTTTTTATTGTCCCACTGTTCTGGCTTTAAATAAACTTTGGTTGAAAAATACTTTTTCTTTCTGTCCAAATAGCTTCTACTTGTACCAATGCCATTCCTTTTTTATTCAGGCTTCTTTTTCTGTTGTACACTAGATTGTAAATATCTTACTCATTTTACTTGATTTTAATTAATACCAATAACAAATAAGACGATATTCTGTGCTCGATGGGATTAGAATAAGAATTAATATCTCTAAAAAGTGTCTTTTTGTGTTTAGCTATTAATCGGTATTTAGCCTCCGGGAACTCTCAATTTGTTTCAAAATCAGGTCCGTTCTCTGTTTTAGCGGCTTATTTATTAACCATTTTGTTTTAAAATATGTGTATTTCTTGGAAAAATCATCCTAAAGAGAGAATCATAGTGATAGTAAACATAAGCCAGTTTAGGTTTTTTAAGTGTGGAAAATCTGTTATTAAGCATAAAGTGACATGTTTAATTAACAAATTGATAGATTTACAAGGTTTTTTCAATAAAATAGTTGTTCGTTTCAGTTTTATTAATATATTTGCACTTTGTTAGAGTAAAGAAACAATTAATGTAAAGTTAAACTTTAAGAGAGAATTTATGAAAAGAAAATTAATGCTGTTATTGGCCTGTCTTTTTGTCGGAATAGGCCTAGTAACTGCCCAAACCCAGAAGGTTACAGGTGTTGTAATTTCTGAAGAAGACGGGCAGCCAGTTATTGGAGCCTCTGTATTGGTAAAAGGTACACAAATTGGTGCTATTACCGGTGTAGATGGTGATTTTACATTACCAAACGTACCAAGTTCCGCGAAAACTCTGGTAATTTCTTATATTGGTATGCAGACCCAAGAAGTGGCAATAAAACCCAGCTTAAAAGTGGTGATGAAGTCTGATACTGAGATGCTTGATGAGGTAATGGTGGTTGCTTTCGGTACAGCAAAGAAGTCTGCATTTACGGGTTCGGCTAAGGTGGTTGGTACCGAAAAGCTGGAGCAGTCGCAAGTGACGAATGTTACTGATGCCTTGGCAGGTGCTGTGCCGGGTGTGACACTGACTTCCAATGACGGTGCTCCAGGTTCAAAATCATCCATCAAGATTCGTGGTTTTAGTTCTATCAATGCAAAGAATGACCCTTTGATTATTGTGGACGGCGCTCCTTATAGCGGTGATATTAATAATATCAATCCTAACGACGTTGAGTCAATGACGGTATTGAAGGATGCGGCTTCCAATGCTCTTTACGGTGCTCGTGGTGCCAATGGTGTAATTATTATCACTACCAAAAGAGCCAACATATCGGGAGAGGCTAAGGTGACTTTTGATGCTAAGTGGGGTGCTAACACTCGAGCGTTGCAGAAATATGAAGTGATTGACAATCCTGGCATGTACTACGAGATGCATTATCGTGCCATGAACAATTATTATAAGTCAACGGGAATGAATGACCAGGCTGCATGGCTTGAGGCAAACAAGAATCTGTTTGGCTCCAACGGTGGATTGGGATACAATGTATATACAGTTCCCGATGGGCAATTCCTCATTGGTCAGAACGGTAAACTTAATCCCAACGCCACATTGGGTAGAGTTGTGAATTATAAAGGACGTGACTATCTGCTGACTCCGGATGATTGGGAAGATGTGGGAATGCGTACCGGTCTGCGTCAGGAATACAACTTCTCGGTGAGCGCAGCCAATGAAAAGTCCTCTTTCTATGTTTCTTTAGGTTATCTTGGAAATGAGGGTATCACTGAAGGCTCTGACCTGAAACGTTTGACAGGCCGTTTGAAAGCCGACTATCAGGCAAAGAAGTGGTTGAAGATTGGTGGTAATATGGGATATGCACGTTTTGATTCTAACTCGTTGAGTAACAATGGTACCAGTTCGTCTACCGGTAATATATGGGCGTTTGTTACCCAAATGGCTCCCATCTATCCCGCCTACGTGCGCAATGCTGACGGCAGCATCATGGTGGATAATAATGGTATTGGAATGATGGACTACGGTAGTGGTATCAATGCAGGTATGCAGCGTCCTTTCATTGCTGATGCCAATCCTATTTTGGACAATAAACTCAATACCAGAAACTCTGAAGGAAATGCCATTAACGGCAACGCTTTGTGGATATAACTCCTATAGAAGGCCTGAAGGTGACATTCAATGGTGCTTTCAACTTGGATGAGACACGTCATAGTTACGTTTACAATCCTTACTACGGGCAGTTCGACTCCACTGGCGGTACAGTGAGTAAGTATCATACACGTACTTACGATTACAACCTGCAACAACTTGTTTCTTATGCCCGTTCGTTTGGCGACAATAACTTCGATATTCTTTTAGGTCACGAATATTATGATTATCGCTACTATGAACTTGGGGCCAGCAAGTCGCAGATGTTCTCTCAAGGCAATAAGGAATTGGATGGTGCCATTATCGACGGACAAGGTGCTTCTTCCTATAAAGAGCGTCGTAACAATGAAGGTTTCTTCGGCCGTTTGCAATACAATTATGACGAACGCATCTTCGGCTCGGCTTCTTTGCGTCGTGATGCTTCCAGCCGTTTCCATCCGGACCATCGCTGGGGTACATTCTGGTCGGTAGGCGGTGCGTGGCTTATCAACAAAGAAAGCTGGTTTGATGCTTCATGGGTGCAGGAACTGAAGCTGAAGGCTTCTATTGGTTCACAAGGTAATGACAATATCGGTGACTTCCTCTATACGGATAGATTTAACATTATCAACTCTAACAACAGCCTTGGTACTTCATTTAAATCTAAGGGCACTAAAGACATCACTTGGGAAACCAACACTAACTTCAATATCGGTGCAGAGTTCCAGTTGTGGAACCGTGTAACCGGTAGCATCGAGTACTACAGACGTAAGACTTCGGATATGTTGTTCTCATTTACCGTGGCTCCATCATTGGGTTATGCTTCCTATATGGACAACGTTGGTAACATGGTCAATAGTGGTGTGGAAATGGACTTCAATGTGAATATCTTCGATACACGTAACTTTACGTGGGATGTGAATGTGAACATTTCAACCTTGAAGAACCGTATTACGATGCTTGATCCTGATAAGTTGATTACTACTGAGTATACAGCTGATGGAAAAGGATATAAGGGCTATTCTAACGGAAGCTTCTTCATTGGTGAGGATTTGTCTATGTTTACATGGCGCTTGAAGGAGTATGCCGGAGTGAATGAAAAGGGTGAGTCTTTGTTCTATAAGAATGTCAAGGACGAGGCTGGCAATATCACCGGACGTGAAACGACTACGAATCATGCTCAGGCTGACTATTACATCACAGAGGAAAGCTCAATACCTAAGGTGTATGGTGGTTTCGGTACCAAACTGAAAGTATATGGCGTGGACTTCGGCATAAACTTCACTTACCAGATTGGTGGTAAGCAATATGATGGTACGTATGCTTACTTTATGTCGTCACCTTATGGTACGGCTGGTTACAACTACCATAAGGATTTGCTGAACTCATGGACTCCTGAGAACACAAATACTAATATCCCTCGTTTCCAGATGAACGACCAATATTCAGGGGCAATGTCTACGCGCTTCTTGACAAATGCAAGCTTCTTGAATATCCAGAATATTAATGTGGCTACACGTTACCTTCCAAGTGGACAAGAAAGTTGGCCATCAACTCATTGCGCGTGTATATGTCGGCAGAAAATGTTTTCTATTGGTCTAAACGTAAAGGGTTCGACCCACGTCAGTCATACGACGAGACAACCAATGCTACTTTCTATTCACCGATGCGTACCATCTCCGGTGGTGTGTCATTTGAGTTCTAAACCTAATATATAGATTACAATGATTATGAAGAAGAATATATTCAAACTATTTTCGGTTATGGTCGTATCGGCCACGGTATTGACCGGCTGTATAGAAGAGGTTTTTCCCGAAGATTCTACAGCGACCTCCGATCAGATTGGTGCATCGGCAACAGCGATTGAGCTTCGCTTAATGGCTTGCCATCGCAAATGGTACAAGGCTATCTAGTGTACGGTAAGCAAACACATGAGACCGACCTTGCTTATCCCTCATTGATGTTGGCCCAGACAGAACTGCTGGGTGATGTCGTGGCTACGGATTACGGATATGACTGGTGGTGGCGCTTCAATGCCAATAATGGTATGAACGACACCGGCTATTATTCATATTTGCCTTACTTCACCCTATATAAGTTCGTTAAATCGGCCAATGACGTGATTGCGGCCGTTGATGTGACTGATCCCACAATTACCGATGAAATGCGTGGGCTTGGAAGTATAGCCCATGCTTTCCGTGCATTGGACTATTATACGCTGATGGTACTTTTCGAACCGGTAGAAAACATCTATACCGATTGTAGCAAGGTACTGGGGCTGACGGTGCCCATCGTGACTGAGGCAACAACTAACGACATTGCGAAGAGCAATCCGCGTGCAACCCACGAAGAATTGGTGAATTTCATTCTTGCCGACCTTGACAAGGCAGAGATAGGTCTGGAGTCTTATACACCTGTCAGTAAGAACTTCCCTGACTTGGCGGTCGTATATGTCTGAAGGCCAAAGTATATATGTGGGATGGTCAGTTTGCTAAAGCTGCCGAGTATGCCCGCAAGGCTATTGATAAGTCGGGAGCAACACCTATGAGCGAATCACAGTGGCATAATCCCACTACCGGTTTCAATACGGCTACTTCTGCATGGATGTGGTACCTTCACCCCACGGCTTCCAATATGGGTAATCTTGCTAATTTCATTGGTCACATTTCCAATGAAGCGGATTGGGGATATGCTTCTTTGTCTAAGCTCCAGATGGCACGTTCACTTTATGACGCGATTCCTGCTACCGATTTCCGCAAATATTCTTACCTTGACCCGGACAGAAGTACTTACGCTTACCAGTCAGTGAGAGGCAATGCATGGCTGGATGAACAACCGGATTATATGTCATTGAAGTTCCGCCCCGTGGGTGGTGACTATAACACTTATTCTGTGGGTGCGGCTGCAGATATTCCCGTGATGCGTGTGGAAGAGATGTATCTCATAGAGGCTGAAGCAGTAGGTGCCAGCCAGAATGTGGCAGCAGGCGTACAGTTGTTGAATAACTTTATGAAGCAGTACCGCCAGAGCAATTACAATTTCAGTACGGGTGATTTGCGTAATTTCCAACTTGAGGTGTTGAAACAGATGCGTATCGAGTTCTGGGGTGAGGGAATCGCATTCCCCACGGCTAAACGTCTGAAACCGGATGTCATTCAGAATTATGAGGGTACCAACTTTATAGAAGATATCTTCAAGATAAACTGTAAAGGTGTGAAGCCCAACTGGACATTGATGATTCCTAAGACCGAGGTCGATTCAAATACTGCCCTTCAGGGAATGAACAATCCGGACCCGTCCGGTGCTATTGCTAAACGTCCTACTCCGATAGGGGAGTTTGCACCGGGTAACAATTAACCAATGAACTAACTTTTAATAGAATTTGTATATGAATAAGATATTCAATAAATTGTTTTTGGGCTTGGCCGTATGCGGTTTGGCTATGACGGCTTGTTCAGACGGTGTGGAGTGGGAGCCTTCTCCGGTTCCTACCGAGGGTGTACAAGCTTATATTTATACTGATAACACTGATTTGACTTATTATCCGAATGATGAACAGGTTTTTGTGGTCAAAATCGGCCGTCAGAAAACAGATGCGGCTGCATCTATTCGCTTGACTACAGATGCGGAGAACGTAACAGTGCCGACAACGGTTGATTTTGCTGCCGGTGAAGCACTCAAAGAAGTAAAGATTGCGTTTGACATAGCTGTGGGTACTACTGCATCTTATACTATTACCATTCCTGAAGAAGATTCCTACGTTTATGGTTCACCTAAGGTGACGGTCAATATAAAGCGTGACTATACTTGGCTCAATATAGGTACAGGCTACTATGCATCTCAATTATTTGGCGAGGGTTGGGATCAACCTGTGCTGAAGGCTAAAGAGGCTAATATCTATAAACTGGAAGATTGCATTACGAAAGGATATCCCATCATGTTTACGCTAAGCGATGACAATCAAGAACTGATAGGTTGGGATCCTCAACCTACTGGTTATGACAAGACGGATTATGGTATGCTATACTTTGCAGCAGCAGGTATGGAGCGTAAAGGAAACGTGTTGTCTTTCCCGATGCAGGGCTTAGTAGTGCTTGACGGTGGTAAATGGGGAGTACTGTATCAGGGATTCACGGAAACGCTGGAGATGCCGGAAGGGTTTTGATTATCCTGGCAATTAGATAATATGTAATTTGAAATGGCATGTAAGATGAAGTTCGACTTCATTTTACATGCCATTTTTCTATTGTGTCTGTTTTTATTTTATTCCGCTTTTTAAGGCGCTTCCGCCAAAATTATTTATATTTGCTGCCCGAACCAACAATACATATATATAATAAGGTATAGAAACTATGAAAGAATTTGTAATTTCCGAAGTGCAGGCAGAAACAGCGGTATTGGTAGGTCTCATCACTAAAACGCAGGATGAGCGAAAGACGAACGAATACCTGGACGAGCTGGCATTCTTGGCTGAGACAGCGGGGCGGAAGTAGTGAAGCGGTTTACCCAAAGCTGGATGCAGCGCATTCCGTGACTTATGTCGGCAAGGGCAAGCTGGAAGAAATTAAAGAGTATATCCGGAATGAAGAAGAAGCCGAACGCGAAATCGGCATGGTGATTTTTGATGATGAACTCTCCGCCAAGCAGATACGCAATATAGAAGCTGAACTCAAAATCAAGATACTGGACCGTACGTCCCTGATTCTCGATATCTTTGCCATGCGTGCCCAGACTGCCAATGCAAAAACGCAGGTGGAGCTGGCGCAGTATAAGTACATGCTCCCCCGTCTGCAACGTTTGTGGACCCACTTGGAACGCCAGGGTGGTGGCTCCGGTGCCGGTGGAGGTAAAGGTTCCGTGGGACTTCGCGGTCCGGGTGAAACGCAGCTGGAAATGGACCGCCGTATCATCTTGAACCGTATGTCATTGTTGAAGGAGCGCTTGGCTGAGATTGACAAGCAGAAGTCTACCCAGCGGAAGAACCGCGGACGCTTGATTCGTGTGGCATTGGTGGGATATACCAATGTAGGAAAATCCACATTGATGACTTTGCTTTCGAAAAGTGAAGTCTTTGCAGAGAATAAGCTGTTTGCCACGTTGGATACTACGGTGCGTAAGGTGATTATTGAGAACCTGCCGTTCCTGCTATCCGATACGGTGGGCTTTATCCGTAAATTGCCGACGGATTTGGTAGACTCCTTCAAGTCTACTCTGGATGAGGTACGCGAGGCGGACTTGCTGTTGCATATCGTAGACATCTCTCATCCGGATTTTGAAGAACAGATAGAAGTTGTGAACAAGACGTTGGCAGATATCGGTGCCGCCGGTAAGCCCATGATTCTTGTATTCAATAAGATAGACGCTTATACTTATATAGAGAAAGCGGCTGACGACCTTACCCCCAGAACCAAGGAAAACTTGACACTCGAAGACTGATGAAGACGTGGATGGCTAAGATGGAGGATAACTGCCTCTTTATTTCTGCCCGCGAAAAAATCAATATGGAGGAACTGAAGAGTGTAGTTTATCAGCGTGTGAAGGAATTGCACGTGCAGAAGTACCCCTATAATGACTTTCTTTATCAGACCTACGAAGAAGAAGTTTAATTTTAGTTATGAGTGATAAGTTATGAGTTATTTGCTGGCAGCGGTTTGAATCGGTAGTGCCGGCAAAGGCAATAACTTATAACTCATAACTCATAACTCGTTATAAGGATGAATTACAGAAGACTGACCGAAGATGAAATTCTCCGGTTGAAGAGCCAGTCATGTCTGGCAGATGATTGGGGGAAAGTAACCGTTGCAGAAGAGTTCTCAACGGAATTTGTGCATCATACCCGTTTTTCGGGTGAGGTGTGTTTGGGAGTGTTCCATTCAGAATTTATGTTGCCGGGAGGAATCAGGAAGCATTCCGGTTTGCGGCATGTGACGCTGCATAATGTAACGGTGGGAGATAACTGTTGCATTGAGAATATCCAGAACTACATTGCCAATTATGAAATAGGGCATGACACCTTCATTGAGAATGTGGATATTATTCTGGTAGACGGTGTGTCGAAGTTCGGTAACGGGGTAGAAGTGTCTGTCCTGAATGAGACGGGAGGCCGTGAGGTGCTGATTAATGATAAACTCTCCGCACACCAAGCCTATATTCTGGCGCTTTACCGCCATCGTCCGGAGCTGATTGCACGGATGAAGGAAATCACGGATTTTTATTCCAACAAACATGCTTCTGCTGTAGGAAGCATCGGGAATCATGTAATGATATTGAACACCGGTTCCATAAAGAATGTGCGCATCGGTGATTATTGCCGCATCTGTGGTACATGCCGTCTGTATAACGGAAGCATCAACAGCAACGAGGTGGCGCCGGTACACATCGGGCATGGGGTGATTTGTGATGATTTCATCATCTCTACCGGGTCTCATGTAGATGACGGAGCTATGCTGAGCCGCTGCTTCGTGGGGCAGGCATGCAAGTTGGGACACAACTACTCTGCCTCGGATTCTTTGTTTTTCAGCAACTGCCAGGGAGAGAACGGGGAGGCGTGCGCTATTTTTGCCGGACCTTATACGGTGACACACCATAAATCCACGTTGCTGATTGCCGGTATGTTTTCCTTTATGAATGCCGGTTCGGGGTCCAATCAGAGCAACCATATGTATAAGTTAGGGCCTATCCATCAAGGCACTTTGGAGCGTGGTGCCAAGACGACTTCCGATTCGTACATCTTGTGGCCTGCAAGGGTGGGAGCGTTTTCCTTGGTAATGGGGCGCCATGTCAACCATTCTGATACTTCGAACCTGCCGTTCTCTTACTTGATAGAGCAGAATAATACCACCTACCTTGTACCGGTGTCAACCTGCGTAGTGTGGGTACCATCCGTGATGCCCAGAAGTGGCCGAAACGTGACGGGCGTACCGACCCGAACAAACTGGATTACATCAACTATAATCTTCTCAGCCCCTACACGGTGCAGAAGATGTTCAAGGGACGGGAGACGTTGCAGAATCTGCGTCATGCCAGTGGCGAGCTTTCGGATATCTATTCTTTCCATAGTGCGAAGATACGTAACTCGGCTTTGGTGAAAGGTATCCGCTTCTATGAAATAGCCATTCATAAGTTCCTCGGAAACTCTGTCATCAAGCGCTTGGAAGGCATTGACTTCCGGAGCAATGAAGAAATACGTGCCCGTTTGAAGCCCGATACTGCCATTGGCAGCGGCGAATGGGTGGATATTTCCGGATTGATAGCCCCAAAGAGTGAGATAGATGCGCTGATAGACGGTATTGAGTCCGGCAAAGTCAATCGCTTGAAGTCTATCAATGCCGAGTTTGAGAAGATGCACAGCAACTACTACACCTACGAATGGACCTGGGCGTATGAGAAGTTGGAGGAGTTCTATGGTATCAGGCCGGAAGGTATGACGGCGGAAGACGTCATACATATTGTCGAAAAATGGAAAGAAGCAGTAGTTGGCCTCGACCGCATGGTGTATGAGGATGCCAAGAAAGAATTTTCACTGGCTTCCATGACGGGCTTTGGAGCCGATGGCTCACGCTTGGAAAAGGAACTCGACTTTGAGCAGGTACGCGGCGATTTTGAAAGCAATCCGTTTGTAATGGCTGTACTGAAACACATTGAGGTGAAGACGGCGCTGGGCGATGAACTGATAGGGCGGATGCAGCGGGTATCAGAAAATTAATTATGATTTGTTGCGTTTTTACTCTAATTAAAGAATTATTTCAATAATAGTTTTTACCTTTGCTCGGTAAAGGCGGTTTTGTGCTGCCTTTGCTACCCGAATCACTTTTAAACATTAAATATACGAGTAATTATGGCAACAACACCTCCGTTCAAGTATCAGCATGTTCGAGAAGGGGAAAGATACTACTGAGTATTATCTGCTTACAAAAGATTACGTGTCAGTAAGCGAGTTTGAAGGAAAACCTATCCTGAAGATTGAAAAAGAAGGTTTGACGGCAATGGCCAATGCGGCTTTCCGTGATGTATCGTTCATGTTGCGTCGTTCGCACAACGAGCAGGTTGCTAAGATTCTGAGTGACCCCGAAGCAAGCGATAACGATAAATACGTGGCACTCACCTTCCTGCGCAATGCAGAGGTAGCATCCAAGGGGGTACTTCCTTTCTGCCAGGATACGGTACGGCAATCATCCACGGCGAAAAGGGACAACAAGTATGGACCGGCTACTGTGATGAAGAAGCTCTCTCACTGGGTGTTTACAAGACTTATACCGAAGAGAACCTGCGCTATTCTCAGAACGCTCCCCTCACCATGTACGATGAGGTGAATACGAAGTGCAACCTCCCCGCACAGATTGACATTGAAGCTACGGAAGGTATGGAGTACGAGTTCCTCTGCGTAACCAAGGGTGGTGGCTCTGCCAACAAGACTTATCTCTACCAGGAGACAAAGGCTATCCTCAACCCCGAAACATTGGTTCCCTTCCTTATCTCAAAAATCAAGACTTTGGGTACGGCAGCTTGTCCTCCCTATCACATCGCATTCGTTATCGGCGGTACCTCTGCCGAAAAGAACTTGCTGACTGTGAAACTGGCTTCCACTCACTTCTACGATAACCTGCCTACTACCGGCAATGAGTTCGGCCGCGCTTTCCGCGATGTGGAACTGGAGAAGCTGGTACTGGAAGAAGCTCATAAGATTGGCCTCGGAGCTCAGTTCGGCGGCAAGTATCTGGCTCACGACATCCGCATCATCCGCCTGCCGCGTCACGGTGCGTCCTGCCCCGTGGGTCTGGGTGTTTCCTGCTCTGCCGACCGTAACATCAAGTGTAAAATCAATAAAGAAGGTATCTGGATTGAAAAGCTCGACAGCAACCCGGGTGAACTGATTCCCGAAGAACTCCGTAAGGCCGGTGAAGGCGACGTGGTGAAGATTGACTTGAACCAGCCGATGGCCGATATTCTGAAGGAACTGACCAAGTATCCGGTTTCCACCCGTTTGTCTCTGAATGGAACCATCATCGTAGGCCGTGACATCGCACACGCCAAGCTGAAAGAACGTCTGGACCGTGGCGAAGACCTGCCGCAGTACATCAAAGACCATCCCATCTACTACGCCGGTCCTGCCAAGACTCCTCAAGGCATGGCTTGCGGCTCCATGGGCCCGACTACTGCCGGACGTATGGACCCGTATGTAGACCTCTTCCAAAGCCACGGCGGCAGCATGATTATGCTTGCCAAAGGTAACCGCAGCCAGCAAGTGACAGATGCCTGCCAAAAGTATGGCGGTTTCTACTTGGGCTCTATCGGTGGTCCTGCCGCTATCTTGGCACAGAACAACATCAAGAGCATTGAGTGCGTGGAATATCCCGAACTCGGTATGGAAGCTATCTGGAAGATTGAGGTGGAGAACTTCCCTGCATTCATCTTGGTGGACGATAAGGGCAACGACTTCTTCAAGCAACTGAAGCCCTGGAATTGCAGCAAGTAAAACAGAAGCCTTTTAGAAAGGCATAATATAAGGAAAGCCGTAACGGAGAAAATCTTGTTACGGCTTTTTTGTTTTGTAGAGGAAAACAAAGTGTTTCGCGGCATAGAACACTCTGTTTCATCAAGCAAAACAAACTGTTCCTTTATGTTGAAACAAATTGTTTCAATAGGAAGAAACAAACTGTTCTTTCATGTTGGAACAAAGTGTTCTTCCCTATTGGAACACTCTGTTCTGCCTTGATAAAACAGATTGTTCTCTATAGGAGAATAAAACTGAAACTCGTTTGTTGTCGTATTTTTGTTACATTCTCCTTTTCATTTCTCGGTTAACTTCTTTATCTTTAGCCCTCCAAACAACCAATTTAATAAAACATGGAACCAACTCTTACACGACAAACTCCGGCACAACACATCGTATGGCTGGATGTGGTACGCCTTGTTGCAATGTTTACAGTAGTTTGCTGCCATTGCACAGACCCTTTTAACTTCTATCCGGGCACATCGCCCGACATTGTTGACATCAAGTTCTGGGGAGCTGTCTACGGTGCGGCGCTCCGTCCTTGCGTACCGCTTTTTGTAATGATTACCGGTGCATTGCTGTTGCCGGTACGGGGTGACGCCTCGGCATTCTACAAGAAACGTATCCCCCGCGTATTCTTTCCTTTCCTCATCTGGTCTGTGATTTACAATCTGTTCCCCTGGATAACGGGACTGCTGGGAGTGGAGCCGAAAGTGATTCTGGATTTCTTCCCTTATTCGGGTGAGGAAGTGATGCGCCAGTCTCTGGCAGTGAGCCTGGGATATATTGCAGAAATGCCTTTTAATTTCTCTCTATTGGATGTACACATGTGGTATATCTATCTGCTGATAGGGCTTTATCTCTATCTTCCGATATTCTCGGCATGGGTGGAGAAGGCCTCGGAACGTGCCAAACTATGGTTTCTTGCAGCATGGGGAGTGACACTGCTGCTGCCTTATTATACCGAGTTTGCCGCTCCGTACCTTTGGGGGACTTGCTCGTGGAACTCGTTCGGTATGCTGTATTACTTTGCCGGTTTTAACGGCTACCTATTGTTGGGCCATTATCTGAGGAACCATAACTGGACGGGCCGGCAACTCTGTGGCATCGGCATTCCCATGTTTGCCATTGGCTATGCCGTAACATTCCTTGGTTTCCGTCGTATGACCTCCTTGCCGGATTTTACGGATGAGATGCTCGAACTCTTCTTCACCTACTGTTCGCTGAATGTAGTAATGATGACCATCCCCGTGTTTATGCTTTGCAAGCGGGCCAATTTCCGTTCGGAGCGCATCAAGAAAGCATTGGCAAACTTGACGCTCTGTGGTTTTGGAGTCTATATGATACACTATTTCTTTACCGGACCGAGCGTAGTCCTGATGCGTGCTATCCATGTTCCTATCTATCTTCAGATACCTTGTGCCGCAGTCGTCGCTTTCTGTACTTCCTGGTTTCTGGTGGCAATGGCATACCGTTGTTTCGGGAAACGGACCAAGTGGGTGCTGGGGTAGTTTGGATGAAAGATTGTTTATCTTTAAAGGAGGAGATTTAGGGCTTATTATCTCCTCCAGATTCTCCACATATAGTAAGCGCAGTGCGTGAATGCGAAAACAAACGAGATAATCAGCAGCACTTTGCTTTCTCCCCATCCCACAGTCTGTTGGTGCCACAGTCCGGTGATGACACAAAGAACGGCAAGGATAAGTCCAATCATGTTCAAGGTCACCTGCCGTGGCGGGTGTCGCCTCCATGCTCCAGCTTACTGTGCTTCATGCCGTAGCCCACGTAGATGTCCAGACCGATGAGCATCCACAGCACCAGGCGTATCCATGTATCGGCAGGAAGGAACAACATCATGCAAAGGCAAGTAAGAATACCCAGTATGGGGATAAGTGGAACAAGTGGGGTTTTAAAGGAACGGGGCACGTCAGGCATGGTTCTGCGTACTACCAGTACAGCGGCACAGACCAGCGTGAAGGCCATCAGCGTGCCGATGCTTGTCATCTCTCCGGCCAGCCGTGCGGGTACAAAAGCTGCCAGCAGGCCCACAAGTACCATGAAGAGCAGGTTGCTGCGTGCCGGAGTACGGAACTTTTCGTTGATATGCGAGAAGAAAGGAGGCAGCAGCCCGTCATGGCTCATGCTTAGGAATACGCGGCTCTGTCCCAGCAGTGTCACCATGATGACGGAGCAATATCCGAACAGAATGGACAGCACGATGGCACGGTTCAGCCAGGGATAGTCCGGCTGGATGATACCTGCAGCATCAGCCTGCCCCATGTGCTCTATGGCTATGGCAACGGGAGCAATGCCTTGCTGTCCGCTGAAGGCGGTGTAGTGTGCCACTCCCGTCATGACGTGGGCAAAAACCATATAGAGCACGGTACATACCAGCAGGGAGACCAGAATGCCGATAGGCATGTTCGCTTCGGGTTCTTCGTCTCTTGGGCAGCTGTGCTCACGGCATCGAATCCGAGGAAGGCGAAGAATACGATGGCCGCCCCTCGCAGGATGCCGGAGAAGCCATATTCGCCCAGCACGCCCGTATTGGCAGGGATGTAAGGTGTATAGTTGTCGGTATTGATGTATTTCCAGCCGAGTATGACAAAAATCAGTATGACGGAAACCTTCAGGAATACAATGAAGCCGTTGAAGATGGAGCTGCCTTCCGTGCCCCGTATCAGGAAGAGGCTCATCAGCACTACGATAAGGAAGGCGGGGATATTTACGACTCCGCCATCCCAGGGACAGGCGGTGAGGACTTGCGGTAGATGTATGTCCAGTCCCTCGAGAAAGACGACCAGATAGCGGCTCCAACTGATGCTTACCGTGGTTGCGGCTACGGTGTATTCCAATACCAGGTCCCACCCGATAATCCAGGCGATGAGTTCGCCCATCGTGGCATACGAGTAGGTGTATGCGCTGCCGGCTACGGGTATCATGGATGCAAATTCCGCATAACATAGTCCGGCGAAGCAGCATCCCAGTGCGGCAATGGCAAAGGACAGTGTGATGGCCGGTCCCGTATAGCCTGCCGCCACCGTTCCGGTGATGGAGAATAGACCCGCTCCGATGATGACTCCCACGCCCAGGGCAACAAGGCTCCACGGACCAAGTACACGTTTCAATGTTTTCTTTCCGGAGGCATTCGCCTCCGCTTGCAGTGCCTCGAATGGCTTTCTGATGAATAATCCCATTGTGCTTTAATTCTGATAAATCGGGCGTAAAGGTACGGATTATATTGCTTATTCCATATAGCGCGCTACTTTTCCACTGATTTGCAGTAGGGAGATTTCACATAATTTGGTATCATATTCCGCGGAGAGAATACGTTCTTCTGCATCCAGCAGACTCTTTTGGGCTTCGCGCATCTCGATTCCCGAGAGGTTGCCCAGCATATATCGTTCCATGGCAATCTCGTGGTTCTCCTTGGCAGCCACAAGGTTCTGGCGTTCCAGGTTCAGCATTTGCAGGTTGTTTTGGTAGGCCTGCCATAGGTTGCTGAGGTCGGCGCGCAGGGCCTGCTCCAGTTGCTCCCGTTCCAGGCGAGCATTCTGTACGGCAATGCGGGCATTCTTGCGTTCGCGGCGCCGGTTGCCGTCGAACAGATTGAAGCCGACCGTGACGCCGAAGTTCAGACCGAGGTTGCTGCGGCGGCTGTTGGCAGAGATGTCATACTTGTTGAGGGTGTAGCCGTATCCGCCGTTCATCTTCACGTATGGGTAGTCGCGCGAGCAGACTTTCTTGTAGTCCAGACGGGCCAGGGTATTGTTCTGTTCGGCACGTAGCAGTGAGGCGTTGATGGTGAGGGTGGCGTTCCACAGCTCCTCGAAGTTCAGGGAGGCGGTCACGTTGATGAGGCTGTCTTGTATGATAAACGGCTGGTCTACATCTTTGTTTGCCATGAGTTCGTTCAGCTGGATACGTGAGGTGTGCAGCAGTTCCTGCTGTTTCATGTATTGGGCACTGTCGGCATTGAAGTCCACTTTGGCCTGCTGGTAGTCCAGGCGCGAGAAGTTACCGATGTGGTAACGCTCTTCCACAATGCGCAGGCGCTCTTTGGATAGCGATACGGCATAACGGAAGTTCTTCAAGCGGATTTTTTGCTGCACATAGTTATAGTATTCGGCGGCTATGTTGGCTATCAGGTCCTCGATGGCGATGCGCGTATTGGTCTCGCCTTGGCGTTCCAGCTCCTTGAGCCGTTGGTAGTTGGCGGTAATGTTGAAACCGTCGAAGATGGTCCAGTTCAGGTTGATGCCTGCATCGAGAGTTTGGTCAAACACTCCGTTGTCCTTGGTTGTCTCTCCGGTGGCTCGGGCTTTGGTCTCGGTATTGTCTATGGTTCCCTTGTAGCCGGCGGAGAGGCCCAGTGTGGGCAGGTAGCCCGCATTGCCCAGTGTGGCGTTGTTCTTGCTGACCTGCTCTTCATTGCGGACAATGCGCAGGGAGTAGTTGTTCAGCAATCCTTGCTCCAGGCAGGACTTCAAGGTGTAGGTAGGCGCAGGCTGTGCATAAAGGCCCAGCGCTGTGCAGGCAGTGGCTATGAAAATTAAAACAATGCGTTTCATTCGGTCTTCAGTTTACTTCGGTTCGTTGATACATAACTATATATGGCAGGCACGATGTACATCGTCAGCAGTGTGGAGATGAGCATGCCGCCTACGACGGCAGTACCCATGGCGATGCGCTGGTTGCAGCCTTCGCCGGTGGCGTAGGCAAGCGGTATCAATCCCAGGATGGTGGAGGCACTCGTCATCAGGATGGGGCGCAGACGTTGCAGGGAGGCGTCCTTGATGGCTCGCATCTTGTCTTCACCCGCTTCCTGCTTCTGATTGGCAAATTCCACAATCAGAATACCGTTCTTTGCCACTAGACCAATCAGCATGATAATACCAATCTGGCTGAATATATTCATCGTAATCCCCCCGAAATACATGAACACCAGTGCGCCGGCAATGGCGAGAGGCACCGTCAACATGATAATCAGCGGGTCCTTGAAGCTTTCGAACTGGGCGGCCAGAATCAGGTAAATCAGCACGATGGCCAGAATGAAGGCGAACATCAGACTGGAGGAACTCTCCCTATACTCTTTGGAGTCTCCGGTCAGTGCGGTGCGGAAGGTCTCGTCCAGCGTCTCCTTGGCAATCTTGTCCATTTCATCCAGACCTTGTCCGATGGTCTTGCCGTCCGCCAGTCCCGCGGAGATGGTGGCGGAAACGAAACGGTTGTAACGGTACAGTTTCGGAGGTGCGATGCCGCCGGTAAGCTCAATTAGGTTGTCCAGCTGTACCATGTTCCCGTTGTCGCTTCGGATATAGATGCCTTTCAGGTCGGCGGGCTTGTTGCGTTGCTGGCGGTTGATTTCGCCTAATATCTCGTATTGCTTTCCGTTCATGTAGAAGTAGCCCATGCGCTGTCCGCTCAAGCCGTATTGCAGGGTTTGGGCAATGTTCTTGGTGCTTACGCCCATGATGCTCGCCTTGTCACGGTTGATGTTGATGCGTGCTTCAGGCTTGCTGAACTTCAAGTTTACGTCTGCCATCTGGAATACCGGATTTTCGTAGACCTTCGTCATGAACTTGGGGAGCACCTCCTGCAATTTCTCGATATTGGTTGCCTGCAATACATACTGCACGGGCATACCGCCGCGCCGTCCTCCGAATGAGGAGGACTGCTGTACGAAAGAGCGTGCCATGGTCTTTTTCTGCACTGCCTTCGACAACTTTTCGGCAACTTCCATCTGGGTATAGTCACGGTCTTTCATGTCTTTCAGTGTGATACGTACGTTACCGCTACCACTGGACACACGCGCTGTTACCGCTTCTGCATCCGGGATAATGGAGTCCACCAGATGATTGATGTCTTCGGTATAGTCGCGGATATATTCGTAAGTCACTCCTTCGGCACCCATTGTATTGATACTGATTTGCGAACGGTCCTCCAATGGCGCCATTTCAGCCGGGATAGTATTCCAAAGGACTCCGATAAGCAGGATGGTGACGATGGTGAAGGGCAGGGCAATCCAGCGCCGTTTCAGGAAGGCGGCCAGTGACTGGCTGTATACCCGGTTCATCCCTTCGAAGAAAGGTTCGGTCTTGCGATAGAACCAGCTCTGCTGTTCCCTTTTGATTAAAAGTTTGGTGGCAAGCATCGGCGTAAAAGTCAATGCGGCGAAGGAGGAGATAATCACCGAACCGGAGACCACGATACTGAATTCGCGGAACAGTCGTCCTGTCGTACCGTCCATGAATACAATAGGGAAGAATACCGCCACCAGCGTAATGGTAGTGGAGATGACGGCAAAGAAAATCTCCTTGGCTCCTTCTATGCCGGCTTCTTTCGGTGGCATCCCTTTCTCGATGCGGACATAAATGTTCTCCGTCATCACGATGGCGTCGTCCACCACCAAGCCCACGGCAAGCACCACGGCAAGCATGGAGAGCACATTGATGGAGAAACCGGCCAGATACATGACGAAGAAAGCTCCAATCAGCGAAACGGGGATTACAATACATGGCACAAGCGTCACACGCCAATCGCGCAAGAAGAGGAAAATGATGATGATAACCAGTACAAAGGCCTCATACACCGTCTGCTTCACCTCGTCGATAGAAGCGCGGATAAACTTGGTATTGTCAAAACCGTAGTTGTAATGAACATCTTCGGGAAGGTCTTTCTTCATCTTCTCCATGCGGTCATATACGGCGTTGGCTATTTCAATGTGGTTGGCACCCGGCTGCGGAATTACTACGACACCTACCATGGGCACACCGTTCATTTTCATATAACTTTTGATGTCGGCTGGTCCCAGTTCGGCACGTCCAATGTCGCTGAAGCGGACAATACGGTTACCGTCTTCCTTCAGGATAAGATTGTTGAACTCTTCGGCTGTATGCATCAGACCCAACGTACGGATGGTGAGCTCGGTAGTGTTTCCTTCGATACTTCCGGAAGGGAGCTCTACGTTTTCGTTGTCCACCGCATTCTTTACATCCAGAGGAGTGATTCCATAGCCGGACATCTTGATGGGGTCCAGCCAAAGCCGCATGGAATAGCGCTTTTCTCCCCAGATACTTACACTACTTACATCTGAAATAGTCTGAAGCTGCTCCTTGACAGTCAGGTCGGCTATTTCACTGAGCTCCAGTAGGGAACGTTTGTCACTTTGGAGGGCAACCATCAGGATAGGGGTGGCGTCCGCATCGGCTTTTGATACGGTAGGAGGGTCACAGTCACGAGGCAGATAGCGCTGTGCACGCGACACTTTATCACGTACGTCGTTGGCGGCGGTTTCCAGGTCAACGGAAAGCTCAAACTCTACTGTAATGCGTGATGAGCCTTGCTGGCTGACACTGGAGAGGGAGCGTATGCCGGGAATACCGTTGATGTTCTGCTCCAGAGGCTCCGTTATCTGGTTCTCGATGACATCGGCGTTGGCACCCGGATAGGAGCAGGATACTGATATGATAGGATTGTCTACAGACGGGTACTCGCGTACACCCAGATAATTGTAGCCGATGAAGCCAAACAGCAGGATTATCAGGGTAAGTACTGTCGAGAGTACCGGTCGCCGTATACTTAATTCGGATATATTCATTCTTTACAATTGATAATTAACGGTTGATAATTGACAGTTGTCAATTGATATTGTCCAGTGTTACCGGTAGTCCGGTACGGAGTTGCAGGGTTCCCGAGGTGATGATGGTATCTCCTGCCTGCAAGCCTTGCAATACTTGTACTTCCGCTTCCGTACGGATTCCCGTAGTAATCTCTACCGGCTGGGCTTTTCCCGACTTATAGAGGAATATCTTGTCTTTTCCCATTTCCGGTACAATGGCTTCGGACGGTACGGCAAGGGCGTCCTGAATTTCATCCTTGTTCAGCTTGATGCTGGCATAGCGGCCCGGAAGCACAGCTCCGTTGGCATTGGGATAAAGTGCACGGATTGTCAGGGTATGGGTAGTAGGGTCTATCTTTGATTCGCGTGCATAAACCGTGGCGTGGAAGGTATTTAGCTTTCCTTCGAGAGTGAAGTCCAGTCCGGCGCCGGTCTTTACGTCATTGGCATACCGCTCGGGTACGGCAAATTCCACCTTCAACGGCGAAATCTTGGTGAGTTTGGCTACAATGGTTGTAGGGGAAGCGTAAGTACCCACACTGACTTGGCGCAGACCGATGACACCGTCGAAAGGAGCACGCAGCTCAGTTTGTGCGATGTTCGATTCTATCAGGTCAATGTCGGCATTCAGGGTGGCCAGCTCGGTCTTTACTTGTTCGTAGGCTTCTTTACTGACCGCATCCCTTTCCAGCAGGGCGTTCTGGCGAAACACGCGGTCTTCTGCCAACTTTAATTGGGAGACGAGGCGTTGCAATTGTGCTTGCAGCGGCCGGTCATTAACTTTGGCAAGTAATTGTCCTTTCTTGACGAAGCTGCCTTCTTCAAAATTTATCTCTATGATTTTGCCGGATGTCTCGAAAGAAAGGTCCACTTCCTCATCCGGCAGCAGGCTGCCGCTGATTTGTATTTCATCCTTCAGCAGTTGCGGTTTGATTATTTTTGCGTTTACGTTTAGAATTTTCTTACCGCTACGTTGACCGGTCATCACCTTGTCTGCAGCGGCTAATTCTTCATTCTCTTTAGGTAATTGGGAGTAGATTCCTCCTCCAATCAGTCCGGCACCAATCACGATAATGATGCCCCATTTAACTCTCTTATTCATGTTGTAGTATTAGTAGTAATAAAATCAGCCTTAGATTAGACTACGGGAAAAGAGAATAGTTTAAAAGATAAAGAGTTAAAAAGTGTAAGAATATGGATTGGAAAGGTGATAAAATGACAAATCAGTAAGCAGCCCGGTATTTTCCCTCCTCCTTGTCCTCCAGCATGTTCAGATAAGAAGCGTAACGGGATTCGCTGATATAGTGCTTCTCGACAGCCTCGCGTACAGAGCATCCGGGTTCGTGGCGGTGGGTACAGTTGCCGTAACGGCAGTCGGCAGATACCTTGAATATTTCCGGGAAGTAGTGGCCTATCTCTTCTTCTTCCATATCGAATGTTCCGAAACCTTTGATGCCCGGAGTGTCAATGATATATCCGTTGCCCGGAACCGGGAACATTTCTGAGAAGGTAGTGGTGTGCATACCTTTATTATGATAGGTGGATATCTCTCCGGTTTTAATCTCTATATCGGGCAGTATTGCCTTGATGAGTGTCGATTTCCCTACTCCGGAATGTCCGGAAAAGAGGGTTATGCGTCCTTTGAGTTCTTTCTCGATAGTGTCGATGCCTTCCCCTTTTCTGGCAGAAACCTTGAAACAAGGATAGCCGATGGTGGTGTAAAGGTTGATGAGACTGTCCAGATAGTGCAGTTCCTCTTCATTGTAGGCATCCACTTTGTTGAATATAATCTTGACGGGAACACGGTATGCCTCGGCAGAGGCGAGAAAACGGTCTATAAAGGTAGTGGAGGTCTCGGGATAGTTCACCGTCACTATGAGCATGCACTGGTCGAGGTTGGCAGCAAGAATGTGCGATTGCTTGGAAAGGTTGGAGCGCGGCGGATGATGTAATTCTTCCGGTCCTCTATCTCGCTGATAAAGGCCGTACCTTCTTGGTTCAGTATGATGTTCACATAATCGCCTACAGCCACGGGATTAGTGCTTCGTATGCCTTTCAGCCGGAAGTTCCCTTTGATTTTACATTCAATCTCCCTTCCGTCGTCAGTCCGTACCAAGTACCAACTTCCGGTGTTTTTTATAACGAGTCCCCTCAAAATAATTGAAAGTTGAAAGTTGAAAGTTGAAAATGGAAGGTTGAAAGGCTTCTATACTTGGTATATCGGTTTATTTTCAACTTTCCATTTTCCGTTTTCAACTTAATTAAACGGTCATGATTTCTTTATCCTTTGCAGCCAGCATGTCATCAATCTGCTTGATGAACTTGTCGTGAATCTTCTGCAGCTTTTCTTCACCGCCTTTCTGGGCGTCTTCGGCCAGTCCGTCCTTTACGGATTTCTTCAAGGCGTCGATGGCATCACGGCGTGCATTACGTACACTTACCTTGCAGTTTCTCCTTCTCCCTTACACTGTTTGGCAAGTTGTTTACGGCGTTCTTCCGTCAGTGGCGGGATGCCGATACGGATAATCTCACCATTGTTTTCGGGCATGATGCGAGACTGGAGTCAATGATGGCCTTTTCAATGACGCGGAACATGCTCTTATCCCATGGCTTGATGGCAATGCTGCGTGCGTCCGGAGTGGTTACGGCTGCCACATTGTTGATAGGAACCATACTTCCATAAGAATCCACACGGATACCGTCCAGCAAACGGATATCGGCTTTTCCGGCGCGGATATGAGCCAGTGCCTCGTCCAGATACATGATGCCATGTCCATACTTTCTTGCGCTTCGTCTAAGATGTCTTTTACGTCTCTCATATTATTTTCGTTTTGAAATAGCTTTGATTTGAAACTTTGCAAATATAATTATTAAATTGAAAATTGAGAATTAAGAAATTTAAAATAATCATTTCATTTTTTAACATTTCATTCCATTCCA
>ENA-OQJX01000220-OQJX01000220.1-human-gut-metagenome-genome-assembly--contig:-NODE-220-length-36714-cov-5.413316_pt1 | contig 36714 bp, 36 predicted proteins | sample MGYA00242615_ERZ504782 | MGnify/ENA primary metagenome ERZ504782 (study PRJEB26092, sample SAMD00036354) | human gut metagenome | host: Homo sapiens | study: EMG produced TPA metagenomics assembly of... | reverse complement strand
CCAAGTCCCAGGCTGAAGGCCAAGTTAGGCTCTGGAACAAAGCCATGACTACAGACAGGCGTCCGGACGCAGCTTATAGCCAGTATTGCCAATGTCTACTACACATTGCTGATGCTGGATGAGCAGCTTGCGATCTCGGAGCGTACACGGCAATCGTGGAAGGAAACCGTCGATGCTACACGCGCTTGATGGATGCTGGTTTGGCAAACGAAGCTGCTGTATCGCAGATGGAGGCTACCTATTATAGTATTTCCATTTCGCTACTCGACTTGAAAGAGCAGATCAACCAGACGGAAAACAGCCTGTCGCTTCTGTTGGCGGAAAGTCCACGCCGTGTCGAACGTGGCAAGTTGGAAAGACAAACATTGCCGGATCATCTTGCCGTAGGCATTCCGGTGCAAATGCTTTCAAACCGTCCAGATGTGCGTCGTGCGGAACATTCGCTCGAAAGCGCTTTCTATGCAACCAATCAGGCACGTTCCGCGTTCTATCCGTCCATTGTTTTAGGCGGTAGTGCCGGATGGACAAATTCGGCCGGAAGCATGATCATAAATCCGGGAAAATTTCTTGCAACGGCTATCGGATCGCTAACCCAGCCTTTGTTCAATCGAGGAGCGAATATTGCTCAGTTGAAGATTGCCAAAGCACAACAGGAGGAAGCCAAGTTAAGTTTCCAGCAGGCCCTTCTCAATGCCGGATCAGAGGTAAACGATGCGTTGGTGAAGTATCAGACTGCTCGCGATAAAGCCGGACTTTTCGAAAAACAGATTGCTTCGCTTGAAAAAGCATACGAAAGCACCTCTTTGACGATGCTGTACGGAAATACGACCTATTTAGAGGTCCTGACGGCCCAACAAAGTTTGCTGAGTGCACAATTGACACAAGTGGCAAACCGTTTTATGGAAATACAAGGTGTTATTAATCTGTATCAGGCATTGGGAGGCGGAAGAGAGTAGTAGTCTTTTGAGGTGCTTAGTTTATTACTGGGGGTGTGTAAGCAGACTTGGGGGATGTCAAAACAGTCTTGTTCTTGCATCCCGCGCGGGATCGCATAAAAGCAGGCCGTATAAACATTTGATTGATAAGGCCTGTTCTTTTGCGTCCCCGTGCGGGACACGGGGACAAGTTACATTTTGACACACCACCGATTGTTTTAAAAGATTTGTTTTTCTGTTCATTTCATTCCTGAAGTGCTGCCTGTAACTTATCGACCGCCCTGTCGATTGTCGGTTCACTCTTCAATAGTTGCATGAATTTGCTGCCGATAATAGCTCCAGATGAGTTAGTAGCTGCTGCATCGAAGGTTGCTTTGTTCGATATGCCGAAACCGACCAGGCGCGGATTCCGGAGTCTCATCCCGTTGATGCGGTGGAAATAAGCCTGCTTCTGCTCGTTGAAACTCTGCTGTGCTCCGGTAGTGGAGGCGCTCGACACCATGTAGATGAAACCGCTTGTATGTTCATCGATCAGGCGGATGCGTTCTTCGGAGGTTTCAGGTGTGATGAGCATGATCATTTTGAGGTTATTCCGTTCGGCGATGGCTTTATACTCTTTCATATAATCGGCAAAAGGCAGGTCCGGAATGATCATACCGTCCACACCTGTCAGTGCACATTTCCGGCAGAATGCTTCGAAGCCATATTGCATGATCGGATTCAGATAGCCCATCAGGATAATCGGGATATGCACATCCTGACGGATATCTTCTAACTGTTTGAACAGAACATGCAATGACATCCCGTTTCGTAACGCGGCAGTAGAGGCTTCCTGGATCACGGGGCCGTCAGCCATCGGGTCGGAGAAGGGAATACCGATCTCTACCATGTCTATTCCTTTGTCCTCTAACTCTTTTAATATCTTCGTCGTATCATCCAGGTTCGGATATCCGGCGGTGAAGAAGACGGATAGGATTCCATTCTTCTTTGTGTTGAATAAATTTGTGATACGGTTCATCTTTTGATTTCAGATTTATGAATTATGATTTTGAATTTCTTTTAAAAACTCCTTTAGCTTTTCTATGTCTTTCCGCCCCGGCTCGATCTCGAATCCGCTATTCAGATCGATCCCGGCAAAGCGGGGATGCCGGAAAGAGCGTATTGCCTCGACACTTTCCGGCCGGATACCTCCGCTTAACAGAAAAGGTGTCTCTCCCTGATAAGCTTCAAGTATGGACCAATCGAATTGCTTGCCGGAACCTCCATAACTGTTGCTTTTGGTATCGAAGAGGAAGTAATCGACACGCCCTTCGTAATCGGTAGTTTGTTCAAGATCGCAAGCTGTTGCAATCTGAAATGCCTTGATCAGCGAGTAACCACGCTTTTGCAAGGCATGGCAATCGTCCGGTGTCTCATTTCCGTGCAGTTGCAGGTAATCGAGTCGGAACAATGCCGCTGTTTCCACCAACTCTTCGAAGGAAGTGTTGACAAAAACACCGACCTTTTTAATGGACAATTGATAATTGACAATTGACAATCGGAATACCGCTTGCCGCCATTGTCAATAGTTAATTGTCCATTGTTAGTTATTCTTCGTGGACTTCTCGCGAAAAATATCAGTCCTATCCAGTCAACCCCTAAGGCTGCAACTTCCCGTATATTTTCGGGATCACGCATTCCGCATACTTTGATGATCATGATAATCCTTTTATGAATTGTGCGAGCGTGTCGCCTGGTACATCGGTTTTCATGAATGTCTCTCCGATCAGGAATCCATGAAAACCAGCTTCTCTGAGCTCGATACGGTGGTTGTGGTCGAAATACCGCTTTCTGATACTAACAAAGGAGAAAGATTTCTTTCACGAGCGACCGTTTGCATTGCTTTTGCCAGACGGAAGGAGCTTTCCACATCAGTATGAAATGTTCCGAGGTTGCGGTTATTCACTCCCAGCATATCGACAAATGGATTGAGGTGGTCAAGTTCTTCTTCGGAATGGATTTCCAACAGTACTTCCATGTTGAGGGTATGAGCTAACTTTGCAAACATAAGGCATTGTTCCGGGGTAAGGCAGGCGGCAATCAACAGGACGGCATCGGCACCCATCACGCGTGCTTGATAGAGTTGATATTCGTCAATGATGAAGTCCTTCCTCAATAAGGGCAGGCCCACCAGGCTGCGTGCTTTGCAAAGGTCACCTAAGGAACCCCCGAAAAAGTTCGAATCGGTCAGGACAGAGCAGGCGGAAGCGCCTCCCTTCTCATAGGGGGGCAAGACATCGGCTATAGCTGCATCGGGATGTAACCAGCCTTTCGAAGGACTTTTTCTCTTAAACTCGGCAATGATGCCCGATGAAGATGCTGCGAGAGCCGCCCGCATGGAACGGGCAGGATGTTCGAGTCGTTCACCGCCCAGCCCCAGTAAGGTCTGCAACCGGACAGCTTGTTTTTGTCGCTCCACTTCGATACGCTTATTCGCTATAATATCTTGTAATATATCTTTCATATTCGTTGTTTCATTGTAATTTGTCATTCAAACTGATAAACGTATTGAATGTCTGCAATGCTTTACCACTTTCCAATGCTTCTCGGGCTTCGTCCAGACATTCAGCGATTCTCTTTTCCGGGCAGATGACTTGGATGGCGAAAGCAGAGTTGGCGATTACGCAATTCTTTTGTGCAGGAGTCGCTCGGTTATTCAGGACATCGTCAAAGATGCGGGCTGCTTCGGCGACTGTCTCACCGCCATCCAGTTCCGCTTCCGTTGTGCGGGAGAAACCTAACATTTCCGGTGTGTAGAGCTTCTCTTTTTCCGGCATTGCTACCTTAAATTCTGCAGTCAGCGAGATTTCGTCATACCCGTCGAGGCTATGTACAACGGCAAAACGCGTTCCGCTCTCCTGATAGGTATAGCTGTAAAGCCTGAGCAATGGCAGGTTGTACACACCTAACAACTGGTAGGCTGGCATTACCGGATTGACCAGCGGGCCGAGCATGTTGAAGAAGCTGCGCACTCCTAAACTCTTCCGTATCGGAGCCACAGCCTTCAGTGCCGGATTGAATAGCGGCGCATGCAGGTAGGCAATGTGGCAGGCTTCCATCGAGCGGCGCAACCGGTCGATATCGGTCGTAAATTTCACGCCATGCTGCTCCATTACGTTGCTGGCGCCGCTGACCGAGGTCGCCCCATAGTTTCCATGTTTCACAACGTTATATCCGGCACCGGCTACGACAAAGCAGGAGGCTGTGCTGATATTAAACGTATTCTTTCCATCGCCTCCCGTCCCCACAATATCGATCGGCTTAAACTCCGACAAATCTATCGGGACACGCATTTCGAGTAGCGCTTCGCGGAAACCTGTCAACTCTTCTACGGAGATATTGCGCATCAGATATACCGTTATCAGGCTGGCAATCTGTGAATCGTTATACTTGCCTGCCGCAATATTCTGAAGAATCGTTCGTGCCTCGTCACGTCCTAAATACTGATGTTCGAATAACCTGTATAATACATCTTTCATCTTCCCTAATTTATTAATTCTTGATTGTTAATTATCAATTGCCCATTGCCATCGGCAATCCAGTTCCATATGATTGTCTTTCCTTTAGGCGTCAGTACGGATTCCGGATGGAACTGGATGCGCGAACATCATATTCACGATGCCGGAGCGCCATAATCTGCCCTTCCTCCACATCTTCCGCCGTGATCTCCAGACAGTCGGGGAAATTCTCTTTTGAGACCACCCACGAATGGTAGCGACCGGCACGGAAACCCGGTTCCAGACCGGTGAACAATGGGTCTGGAACTTTCACCCGTATATCCGAACAGACTCCGTGATGCACATCCGTCAGGTTGGTAAGCGTTGCACCGAACGCTTCCCCGATGGCTTGCTCTCCGAGGCAAACACCCAAAATACTCTTGGTCGGAGCATAGCGGCGGATTAATGGCAGCAAGATACCTGCCTCCTCTGGGATACCCGGACCTGGTGACAAAAGAATCTTGTCAAAACGTTCTACTTCGTCTAATGATATCTTGTCATTGCGATGTACTTCTACATCCACATCTAATTCCTTTAATATGTGCAACAGGTTGTAGGTAAAGGAATCATAATTATCGAATAGTAATACTTTCATAAAAACTCTGTTTATTTTTATTATCAATTATCCATTGTCAATTGATTAACGTTGTTGCCAGGTCGATCGCTTTTTTTAGAGCACCTAACTTATTATTCACTTCCTGCAATTCCCGCTCATCATTGCTTTTGGCGACTATGCCGGCTCCTGCCTGATAGTACAGAACATTTCCACGACTGACGAATGTACGGATCGTGATCGCCTGGTTCAAGTCTCCATCAAAGCCGATAAACCCGATGCAACCGCCATAAGCGCCTCGGTTATGTTTTTCTATATCTGTAATCAATTGCATGGCGCGTACCTTCGGTGCTCCGCTCAATGTTCCGGCAGGAAATGTATCTATATAAGTTTTGACCGGATTACTATCGGTGTTGATCTCACCGCTGACACGCGATACCAGATGAATGACGTGACTGTAGTATTGCACTTCCTTATAGAAATCGACCTGTACGTCATGTGCATTGCGCGAGAGGTCATTACGGGCAAGGTCGACTAACATTACATGCTCGGCATTCTCTTTCGGATCGGCAAGCAGAGCCTCGGTGCGCTGTCTGTCTAATGCTACATTTCCCGTACGGAAAGCTGTGCCTGCAATCGGGTCGATGCTTGCATGTCTGTCGGCTACCTTACAGTGTGTTTCAGGTGAGGAACCGAAGATACGGAACCCTCCGAAGTCGAAATAAAACAGATAGGGGGAAGGATTGATACTCCGGAGGGCCCGGTAAACCTTGAAATCGTCTCCTTTGAACGGTTGCTCGAACCGGCGGCTCAATACGATCTGGAATACGTCTCCACGGAGGCAGTGGCGGATACCTTCCCGCACCATTGCTTTATATTCTTCCCCGCTGATAGGAGATGTCTCAGGACCGATGGTCTGGAAGTTATAAGAAGCATAGTTCCGGTTTTCGATCAATGTCTCTATCTCCTGCAAATTGGAGCTTTTGCCGGGTTGCAGCAATTCTACCAGTGTCAACTCATTTTTGAAGTGATTGAACACAAGTACATACTTATATAATATGTAAAGCATATCGGGTGCATCGTTTTCTTCATGGTGAGCTTCCATCACCGGGATGTCCTCAAAGTAACGTACAGCGTCAAAAGCCGTATATCCGAACAGCCCGCAGACTTTCTTGTCAAGCCTTCAATCAAGAAACGCTTCAAAAATGCATTTATGGCATCCGCCACATTGAATGTTTCCGTCAATGCCGTAACCTCGCTTTCTCCATCAGGAAAAATAGCGGTGCATTCCCCATTATTGATTCCGATACTTGCCAGCGGACAAAGTGCTATATAGGAAAGGCTGTTTTCATTTCCATGGAAATCGGAACTTTCCAATAAAGCCGATTCCGGATAAATATCTCGTACCTTCAAGTAGATGCTGACGGGTGTGTGAAGGTCACCGAGAACCTTCCTGCTTATTGTTTTAAATGTATAATCCATCTTTTTTTGAATTGTCCATTGTCAATTTGTAATTAATATATGTTTCCAAATCCTTATCTCCCCGGCCTGATACCGTCAGGACAACGACATCTTCTGGTTTGAATTTTATCTTGGGTAATGCTCCTAATGCATGTGCACTTTCAAGTGCCGGAATAATTCCCTCGATGCGCGTCAGGCAAAAAGCCGCATCTAACGCTTCGTCATCATTGACGGCAAGAATCGTAGCCCGGTGAGTTTCCGACAGGTTGGCGTGGATCGGTCCGATACCCGGATAGTCCAGTCCGGCAGAGATGGAATAAGGCTCTTCGATTTGTCCATCCTCGTTTTGCATCACTAACGTGCGCGCTCCATGTATGATACCCTTCTTGCCTAATTGGATGGTTGCTGCGCTTTGTCCGGTCGTAATCCCCAAACCGCCCGCTTCGGCAAGAACGATTTTTACCCGTTCATCATCAATAAAATGATAGATCGTTCCGGCAGCGTTGCTTCCGCCACCTACACAGGCGATCAGATAATCCGGATAGTCACGTCCTTCCTGCTCCGACAACTGCTTTTTAATCTCTTCGCTGATAACGGATTGCAAACGTGCCACCATATCCGGATAAGGATGGGGGCCGACTGTCGACCCGATGATATAATATGTGTCGGAAGGATGGCAGCACCAGTCGCGGATCGCTTCATTGGTCGCATCTTTCAGTGTCATATTACCAGAAGTTACGGGGATGACCGTCGCGCCCAACATCTCCATTTTCTGCACGTTTGCATGTTGGCGTTCCACATCCGTCTTACCCATATAAACGATACATTCCATATTCATCAACGCACAGACAGTAGCGGTTGCCACGCCGTGCTGTCCGGCTCCCGTCTCGGCTATGATACGGGTTTTTCCCATCCGGCGGGCCAACAAGATCTGTCCGATCGTGTTGTTGATCTTATGAGCGCCGGTATGGTTCAGATCTTCACGCTTCAGATATATCTTGCAGCCATACATCTCACTCAGCCTTTTAGCCTGATAGAGAGGAGAAGGGCGGCCGACATAGTCCCGAAGTAACTGGTTGAATTCTTTCTTGAAACTGTCACTTTCCAATACTTCCAGATACTTCTTCTGCAAGTTTTCCACACATTGGTGAAGTATTTCGGGCACATATGCTCCTCCAAACTCACCATAATACCCATTTTCGTCAACTTGATACGTTTCATCGTTCTATCTGTTATTATTTATTTTTTGTCTTTTCGAATCTTGGTAATTGCCCTAAACGAAAAAAGGCCTGCCGCAAGTGCGACAGACCTTTTATTATATCACGATAGTATATACATGAGCTGGTTCCTTACGACCTTATGAGTTGTAAAGAGCGCCACCACCAATATGTATTTACTATAATTGTTCTCATGACTTTTGTTGTTATTACGGCAGCAAATATATGCATTCTCTGACAAACTGCAAATAATTCGGCTGTTTTTTTGTTATATAATCATAGAACTTTGTATGGCAGTCTCAGCTGTCCCTCTCCCTGCTATTTCAAATCTCTTGTTTGAGGGGATAGCTTCTTATGATTTATCAAAATGTCACTACTACCCCGTCAAAATAGGATTAGTAGGGCATGTTTTGGAAATTACACTGGCGGGTAATATTTTTTAACGTTTCTATCTGTCTTGTTTTATCCCTATGAAGATAACAAAATGATACTGGAGGAGAGGTCGCGTTTTCGTATGGTTATGTAAAAAAGAAGGTGATACTTGATCGGGTATTAGGGGAAGGCTCTGTTGGCTGACAAATAGAGGAAGTAAGATAATTAACATTATTTTAATAGAAGTGAGTAGTGAGTTTTTTACCTAATCCTGTCTTTATCTCTAAAATGTAGAAGAGAAAAGCATGGAACCTTCACACGATCATATAGAAAAGACACTGGACAAGCTTGTCGCCTCCACACGTTCACCTCGTGGGCGCTATTCCGCTTCCGAAAGTTGGAAATTGTTGGAGAGGCGGCTCGTTCCTCCCCGGACAAAGAGGCTGAGACTGTTCCGTCTGGCGGGAGCCGTTGCCGCATTCGTCCTGCTTTGCTTTGCAAGTTGGTTCATCTATGATTATTGGAAGCCGGTAGCGATGCAAACTGTTTCAGCCGGTGCAGCCATATCGGTAATTACTTTGCCGGACCAGACGAAGGTGACGCTGAACCGCTATTCCTCTTTGACTTACCCGGATCGTTTCAAAGAGGATAGGAGGGAAGTACAATTACAGGGAGAAGCTTATTTCGAAGTGGAGAAAGATGCCCGGCATCCCTTTGTTGTGAAAGCGGACCCGGTCGAGGTCGAAGTGCTCGGAACACATTTTAATGTTGAAGCCTATCCCGGAGATGCAGAGGTGAAGACAACTTTGTTGGAAGGTTCTGTCGCTGTCAATGCGCCGGCTGGAAACAGCCGGATTACGCTTTCTCCGGGAGAAAGCGCGATTTATAATCGAGCAGATAAAACACTACAGGAAGAAAAAACAAAAGAAAATAATACGGCTACCGGTTGGCGCGACGGCCATTTTCATTTTGATTATCTGCCGTTGCAGGAGATTGCACGAGAGTTGTCGAATGCATTTCATGTGAAAATCAAAATTACGGATGAAGATATAAAGGATTTTCGTATCAGGGCGCATTTTACCGAAGGCGAGAGTTTGGATCAGATGCTCGATCTGCTCCAGCCAGCTGGTAATTTCAGTTATTCAAAGACAAATGATACGATCTTGATCCATTCTAAACTTAACTAAGTCATGAATTATTACCTATATTGTCTCCGCCGGTTCGCCCGGCTTATTCTTCTATTATGGATAGTTTTCAGAATTGCGCCGCTCGCTGCACAAGACCGGGCGGCGCGTCTGGACTTCCAGGTCCGGAAGGCCACACTGGACACTTTTGTCCGCCGGTTAGAGGACTCCACCGGCTTCTCGTTTATCTATGGTGAAAAGGTACAGCTCCGGCAGCCGGTTACCCTTGATGTCCGTCAGAAGACCATCGAGGAAATCCTGCAATATGTATTTGGTCAGGAAGCGATAACGTTTAAAATCTCCGGCACACACATCTTGTTAGGAGAGCGTCCTGTTTCCCGTAAATATACGGTCAGCGGATATATTACCGATTCCATATCGTCAGAAACGCTGATTGGTGCAAATATTTTGGAATCCAGCTGTCATGCCGGGACTTCGACGAATCCTTTCGGGTTTTACAGCCTGACCTTGCCGGAAGGAGAGATCGGACTTTTCTTTTCATATTTAGGATATGAAACCAAGCATTGCCGTTTCTTGTTAAGTCGGGATACTGTGATGAACATCTGTTTGCAGACCAATAACCAGTTGGCGGAAATCGTCGTCCTTTCCGATAAGAAAGAAACAGGCATCCGGGCAACCGGTATGGGTACATTAGATATCCCGATGACGCAGATCAAGAATACTCCGGCCATCTTAGGAGAGGCCGATATCCTCAAAACGATCCAGTTGATGCCAGGTGTACAGGCTGGAACGGAGGGGTTCAGCGGGTTGTATGTACGGGGTGGCGGACCGGATCAGAACTTGATTCTTCTGGATGGTATCCCCATCTATAATGCTGACCATATGTTAGGCGTGTTCTCCATCTTCACTCCGGAAGCCATGAAAAAGGTCACGCTTTTCAAAGGTTCGTTTCCCGCCCGCTACGGCGGCCGTTTGTCTTCTATCGTAGATATCCGGACAAACGACGGTGATATGCAGAATTATCATGGTACAGTCAGCATCGGCCTGCTGACCAGCAAGCTGCACCTCGAAGGCCCGATCCTGAAAGATAAAACCTCCTTTTGCCTGACCGGCCGCCGCACCTATCTCGACCTGGTGGCAAGGCCGTTTCTGCCGGAGGACAAGAAATTCAATTACTATTTTTATGATATCAATGCAAAGGTGAACCACAAGTTTTCCGACCGCAGCCGCCTGTTCCTCAGTTTCTACAAAGGGAAAGACCATTATGACTACAAGCAGGACAAGGAATATGACGCCTATTCGAATGGGTCGCGTATGTATTTCTACAACAGCCGGATCGATTTCAACTGGGGAAACACGATTGCCGCCGGACGGTGGAATTATGTCTTCAACAGTAAATTATTCAGCAATACGACCGTAGCCTACAACCATTACCAGATGAGTATGGCAGACGCTTACCGGAAAGATATCATCGAGACGGATAAAAACGGTGATCCGATAACCGATAGAAACGAATCGTATGTCTATAATTCCGATTACCGTTCCGGTATACACGATTGGAGTTTTCATACGGACTTCGATTATATGCCCGTCCCTGACCATCATGTCAAGTTCGGAGTATCTTATCTGTATCATACCTTCCGACCGGAGGTGACGACCTCGCGTGTGAAAGAAGCTGCAGACGGGCAGACAGCACAGGACACCGTCTACAACGATTCCTCGAACAGCTATTTGCACGGGCACGAGTTTTCGTTTTATGCCGAAGATAATGCCGATATCGGCGACCGTCTGAGCCTGAATGCCGGCATTCACCTCTCCTTGTTTTCCACACAAGGGAAAGGCTATCTGTCGGCACAGCCTCGTCTCTCTGCACGTTATCGTTTTCATGACGATTTTGCGGCAAAGGGCTCTTTTACCCAGATGGAACAGTATGTACACTTGCTGTCATCCTCACCGATTTCGCTACCGACCGATTTATGGGTTCCGGTTACTAAGAACATCCGCCCGATGCGCTCCTACCAGTATGCTGTCGGCGGTTATTATACAGGTGTGAAAGGATGGGAATTCTCTCTGGAAAGCTATTATAAGGATATGCATAATGTATTGGAATACCAGGATGGTGCTACCTTTTTCGGATCATCCGGCGGATGGCAGGAGAAGGTGGAGATGGGGCGTGGCCATTCTTTCGGCCTGGAGGTTTTAGCCCAGAAGACCATTGGGAAAACAACGGGATGGTTGGGATATACGATCGCCAAGAGCGATCGTCAGTTCAAGAACGGGACGGTCAACAACGGCGAACGTTTTCCTTATAAATACGATCGCCGCCACAACATCAACCTCTGTGTAAACCATACTTTCAGCAAGAAAACGGATATAGGGATCACTTGGATTTTCAATACGGGCGGAACGGCTACGGTTGCCGAACAGCGTACCGGGACGCATCCGGTGACTTGATCGACTACATTTCCCATCGTAACAATTATCGCCTTCCTGTCAGCCATCGGTTGAATCTGAGCATCAATTTCCATAAGAAACTGCGCCGGGGAATGCAGACCTGGAATATTTCGGTCTATAACGCTTATAATGCTATGACTCCGAATTTGGTTTATAAAGAAGAAGAGTTTATCGGGTATCCGGTAACGGGAGGGGATATGGTCTGGGAACGTAAAACAAGGCTGATCAAGCAAACGTTGTTGCCTTGTGTCCCTTCTGTGACTTATACGTTTAAATTTTAAAGGAGAAGAATGGAATGAAAAAGCAATCGTTTATATATGGAATGCTGATGGCAACCTCTTTCTTGGCGTGCGAGAATGAACTTCCTTTCCGGGACAAACCGCAAGAGCCCAATTGCTGATGAACGCTTTTCTGGAAGCAGGAAAAGAAAAGAATGAGGTATTTCTGCATATTGTTGATGGCAATGGGACAACTTCGTTTTTGGAGGGGGCTATCATTGTCTATGTCAATGATGAAAAGACGGAAGAGACAGATGTAAAGGGAGGCTCTTATATGTCTAAGTATACTGTGAAAAGCCGGTTCTGTCCCGGTGATCGCATACGTTTGGAAGCGGCTCTCGAAGGAGGAAAGTATCAGGGAAGTGCCGAAGTGCGGATTCCTCAGCCGATCGAAGAGGCGATCAGGGTAGATACGCTTCGTACGCAACTGAAAGTCGGAGTTTCCATGCAGGATTGTATGCGTTACCGGATTGCCATCCATGATCGTCAGGGCGAAAAAAACTATTATCGTCTGATGATCGAGAAAAGAATACGCCGGATTACGCCAGAAGGAGAGATGTTTACGGAAGTTCAGGGGCTGGATGTTATCAATCAGGAAGACATCGTGCTGACAGACGGTCATCTGACTACATCCGATGATGATGAGTTCGGCGTTTTGGATATGACAGTTCGTAACGTAAGGAATGTTTTTACCGACAGCCGCTTTCCGGACGGCTCTTATACATTAAATGTCTATACCTATTATCCCGATTTTCAGGGTTGGGGCAGCGACCGTAAGAATCATATCCAAGTCGATGTCGTAGTCCGTCTTCTCAGCATAACCGAAGCGCAGTTCCGTTATTTGCGTGCCATGAACTGTTTGGATTCGGAAGATTATAACGAAACCTTTATGGAACCGGTCATCGTTCCTCAAAACGTGTCGGGGGGCTTAGGCTTTGTCGGTGCCTCCTCCGAGCAGCGAGTAACTTTGCGGATGGTCGACCGGCCGCCATTATGGTGATGGATTATCACTTATTTGATACCCTGTTCTTCGTAGTATTCTTTATTCCGTTTATGCAAGCTCTTCAGCTCGAAGGAAAGCATAACCCGGAAGATTCCGATGATCAGCAAAGTGTACGCGATCATATAGACAAGGGATAACGCTCCGAGGCCCGGTTGCCAGATAATACCGATGCTGCAAAGGATTGCCAGTACGCCGAAAGCCATATACCAGCCCCAGTTGCGTGTTCCGTAACGTTTCAGATCCATAGCGTAGCCGGTTGAAGCGAAACCGCGGAACATCAGCCAGAAAGCAACGATGAAAGGCAGTACCGCCATGCTCAGTCCGATATTGGCCATCAGATAGATACCTAAGATCAGGTCGATGATACCGCTTGCCAGGTACCAGCCCCAACTGGAAATATTCTTTTTATTGGTGACGGCAAAAAGAATTTCCAGCGTGCCGCTGACAAACATGGATACACTAAACAAAACACTCAGTGCGACATAACTTGCCAGCGGTGTAAACATCAGGCAGATTGCAATAAGGATATAAAGCAGGCCCAGAAGCAGGGAAACCCACCAGTTTTTTACTCCGAAGTTGATTGTGTCAATAAAAGTTCTCATAATAAATTCGTTTTTTAATTATTTTGAAATCTACTTTGTAACAAACCTTTGGAAAGAAAAGTTTCACCGGACCGGTAAAGTGAATTATTTTTAATACATTTGCCATCCGTTATATTTATTAAGGATTTATGATTTTGGATGTATGATTTATCATTGATACATGATTCCGGAATCATAAATTATAAATCATAGAAGATTATGAAAGGTATTGTTTTAGCAGGAGGGTCCGGTACTCGTTTGTATCCGATAACCAAAGGGGTTTCAAAACAGTTATTGCCTATTTATGATAAACCGATGATCTATTATCCGGTGTCTGTGTTGATGCTGGCAGGAATACGTGAAATATTGGTGATTTCCACACCGCAGGATCTTCCCGGTTTTCGTCGTCTGTTAGGGGATGGTTCTGATTATGGTGTCCGTTTCGAGTATGCCGAACAACCCTCACCGGACGGGTTGGCACAAGCTTTTTTAATTGGAGAGGAGTTTATTGGAAATGATTCCGTTTGTCTGGTCTTGGGCGACAATATCTTTTACGGACAGAGTTTCACCGCAATGTTAAAAAGGGCCGTAGCCAATGCGGAAAACGAACAAAAAGCGACCGTCTTCGGTTACTACGTCAATGATCCGGAACGCTATGGTGTGGCCGAATTCGACGAGGCGGGAAACGTGTTGAGTATTGAAGAAAAACCGGCATACCCGAAGTCGAATTATGCGGTTGTCGGCCTTTATTTCTATCCGAACAAAGTGGTAGAAGTTGCCAAACGGATTGAACCTTCCGCCCGCGGAGAACTGGAGATTACGACTGTCAACCAGGAATTCCTAAAGGATGAGGAGCTGAAAGTTCAGCTTTTAGGGCGCGGTTTTGCATGGCTTGATACCGGCACGCATGATTCTCTTTCCGAAGCCTCCACTTTCGTCGAGGTGATAGAGAAACGGCAAGGTTTGAAAATAGCCTGCCTGGAAGAAGTCGCTTACCGGAACGGTTGGATCGATGCAGAACGGTTGAGGCAGGTTGCCGCTCCGATGCTGAAGAACCAATATGGACAATATCTGCTGAATTTAATAAAAGAAGAGAATGAATAAGGATAGTAAAATATTTGTCGCAGGCCATCGGGGGCTGGTAGGTTCCGCCATTCTGAAGAATCTGAAGGCAAAAGGTTACACGAACTTTGTCTTGCGTACGCATGCGGAACTGGATTTGACTGATCAGCAGGCCGTTCATGATTTCTTTGCGGCCGAGAAGCCGGAATATGTGTTTCTGTCGGCCGCCCATGTCGGAGGGATTATGGCGAACAGCCGCTATCGGGCTGACTTTATTTACGAGAATCTTATGATTCAGAACAATGTGATTCATGCTTCTTATCTGAATAAAGTAAAGAAACTCCTGTTCTTGGGTAGTACTTGTATCTATCCGGGAAATGCTCCGCAACCGATGCCGGAGGATTGCTTGCTCACTTCGCCTCTCGAATATACGAATGAACCCTACGCGATAGCCAAGATTGCCGGGATCAAGATGTGTGAAAGTTATAATTTGCAATATGGGACTAATTATATCGCAGTGATGCCGACTAACTTGTATGGCCCGAATGATAATTTTAATTTGGAGACTTCGCATGTGTTGCCGGCCATGATTCGTAAAGTACATTTAGGCAAATGTCTTTCAGAAGGAGATTGGGATTCTGTCCGGAAAGATCTGAGTGCACGTCCGGTTGAAAACGTATCCGGCGATGCTTCCGAGTCCGAAATATCGGATATTCTTGCCAAGTATGGTATCTATCCGGGTAAAGTGGAGTTGTGGGGGACAGGCAAGCCGCTTCGTGAGTTTCTTTGGAGCGAGGAGATGGCAGATGCTTCCGTCTATGTGATGGAGAAGGTCGATTTTGCCGATGTCCGTCCTGCTACCGGCGATATTCGGAATACACATATTAATATTGGTACCGGAAAGGAACTTTCTATTCGTGAAGTGGCTTTTCTGATCCGGGAAAAGGTCGGTTTTACAGGCGAGATCGTATTTAATTCTTCCAAGCCGGACGGAACGATGCGCAAACTGACGGATGTCACGAAGCTGCATGCCTTGGGCTGGCATCATACGATCGAAGTAGACGAAGGGATTGAACGCCTTTATTGCTGGTACTTGGAAAATTAAAAATTGAAAATTAAAATAAAAATGGGGAGGACGTTGCGTCTTCCGTTTAATAACGATGAGTAAAGTTGCTTTAATAACAGGAATAACAGGGCAGGACGGAGCTTACCTGGCCGAATATCTGATCAAGAAAGGATATGTAGTGCATGGTATCAAACGTCGGTCGTCTATGTTTAACACGGATCGTATCGATCATCTTTATCAGGACCCTCATGTGGAAAACCGTAATCTGATCCTGCATTATGGTGACCTGACCGACAGTTTGAATCTGACTCGTATCATTGGTGAGACCCAGCCGGATGAGATTTATAATCTGGCGGCCATGAGCCATGTGAAAGTGAGTTTCGATACTCCCGAATATACGGCTAATGCCGATGGCCTGGGAGTTTTGCGCATATTGGAAGCGGTTCGTTTGTTGAACCTGATCCCCAAAACACGCATTTACCAGGCTTCCACATCCGAACTCTATGGTCTGGTGCAGGAAGTACCACAGAAAGAAACGACTCCTTTTTATCCGAGAAGTCCGTATGCCGTAGCCAAACTTTACGGTTACTGGATAACGGTGAACTATCGTGAAGCTTATAAAATGCATGCGTCGAACGGTATTTTGTTCAACCATGAGTCTCCTCTGAGAGGAGAAACCTTCGTGACTCGTAAGGTGACGCGGGCCGTTTCCCGTATTGCCTTAGGCATGCAGAAAAAAGTTTATATGGGGAATCTTTCCTCCAAACGTGACTGGGGACATGCAAAAGATTATGTCCGTGCGATGTATGCTATCCTCCAGCAGGACGAACCGTCTGATTATGTCATTGCGACGGGGATCACGACAACTATCCGTGATTTCTTGAAAATGGCGTTCGCCGAGATAGGCGTGGAAATTATTTTCAAAGGAGAAAATGTTAATGAGGTGGCTGTCTTAAACTATATTGACGAAAAAGTGTTTATTGAAAGAGTCGGTGAAGCTTATCTCGATAATCTCAGGAAACGGATTGGAGATGAGGTTGTTGGTGTAGATCCTCAGTATTTCCGTCCGACTGAAGTCGATTTGCTGATCGGCGATGCGACAAAAGCACGTACCGTTTAGGATGGGAGCCAAAGTTCGATTTGGCCGCTTTAATAGAGGATATGATGTTGAATGATATAAAGTTAATGAAGAAAGAATCGTATCTAAGAAAAGGTGGTTATGAAATATTGAATTATTTTGAGTAGAATCGAACTTTTATTGTTTTTATTTGTTATAATTAGAAAAAGAGTTAATTTTGCGATATATTTGAGCAAGATTATAGGTAATTGATTGTTTAATTAAAATGTTGATGAATATGAAGACTAAAGTATTACTTTTAGCTTTGTTATCAGGTTTTGTTTTCTCTGTGTCTGCACAGGAATTTAAACCGCAGGTTGGATTTAGTAACGAAGCGGGTTATAAAACGAACTTCAAAAAGAACAAAGCAGGCGACAACTGGTTTATCTCTATTGCTGGTGGCGCAAGTGTTTTATTTGGTGATCAGAACAGCGAAGCCGATTTTAAGAATCGTTTGAATTTCGCTCCTCAGTTCTCTTTCGGTAAATGGTTTAATCCGTATTTAGCTTTGCGTCTCCAGTTAAATGGGGGTGTGTTACATGGTTTTGAAAACACAGGTGCTACATTTATGCAGCACAATAAATATGCAGCTGCTCATGCTGATTTGTTGTGGGATGTGACTAATTTCTGGGCTCCTTATAACGAGAAGAAAGTGTTCCGTTTGATTCCGTGGGTCGGTCTTGGTTACGCACAGCGTTTCAAAAACTCTGAAGAAAACAGAAGCATTGCAAGAACAGAATCTCCGACAGTTAACTTCGGTATCCTGACAGCATTCCGTTTGAGCAAGCGTGTGGATTTAAACGTTGAAGTTCAGGGTTCATTGCTGAACGAACAGTTTAACCGTGTTTCCATGTATCACCTGACTGACGGTATCGGACAGTTGAGCGCAGGTTTGACTTTCAAACTGGGTAAGACTGATTTCGAAGTATTGGAACCGATGGATTACGCTTTGTTGAACGACCTGAATGGCCAGATCAACGCTTTGCGTGCTGAAAACGACGAATTGAGCAAACGTCCGGTTTCTTGTCCTGAATGTGAAGAAGTTGTAACTAACGTTGTTAACAACTACGTAGACAATGTGGTATACTTCCGTATCAATAGCGCTAAGATCGATAAGAACCAGCAGGTAAGCATCTTCAATACTGCACAGTTCATGAAAGATAACAATGTGCCTATCAAGGTTATCGGTTATGCTGATAAGAAAACAGGTACAGGTTCTTACAATATGCAACTTTCTGAAAAACGTGCAAGAGCCGTTGCTAAGGAACTGATCGATAAATACGGTATCTCTTCCAGCCAGATCACAATCGAATGGAAGGGTTCTGATGTTCAACCGTACAATGAAAACAATTGGAATCGCGTTGTTATCATGTCTGCAAATAATTAATTAATTTTTAATTATATCCCGAAAGGCTGTACATAATCGTGTGCAGCCTTTTTTTTGCTCGGAAATAATGCTTATTTTTGCATGATTTTAGCGCGTTGTTATGGAGTTAAATAAAAAACATGGTTACCTTATTCAATGGTTGATAGGCGTTGGGGATTTGATCGTTTTGAATCTTCTTTTTTTTATTGTCTATTATGGGTTGAATAATTTATATACATCTGCTATCGCCGAAAGTTTGCGTGAGGTGGTGCTTTTGTTGAATTTCTGTTACTTCTTCTCCCTCTATTTTGTCCCTTTGCAATTGCATATGTCCATTGTCTTTATTGACAAGATTGTGCAGAGGGCGTTCCTTTTGGTTACGATTATGACTTTCCTGTTTGCCACCTGCCTGATTTTCCTGAATGTCGGGGATGTGTTGGCGACTTTCCTGTTGATTTATTATGTTGTGACGATCGTTATATTTTCGTTGTGGCGTGTTATTGTACGTGTGACTTTGAAGATGTACCGACGGAAAGGATACAACTTTAAGAAGATCGTGATTGTCGGGGCCGGAAAGAATGGTATGGAACTGTATAAGGTGATGAAGGATGATCTGTCGTATGGTTTCAATATTCTGGGATTTTTTGATGATAACCTGTCCTTGAAATCTGTTCTGCCGAATTATTTAGGAATGACGAATGAGGTGGAAAGCTTTGTGCTGGCAAATGATGTGGATGAAATCTATTGTACTTTGCCGGGTACGAATGATGAAAAGATCGTACGCCTGCTGAATTTTGCAGAGAAACACATGATCCGCTTTTATATCGTGCCGGAATTCTATCGAAACTTGAAGAAGAGTCTTGTGATGGAGGTCTTGGAGTCCATTCCTTTAATGACTGTCCGCCGCGAGCCTTTGCAGGCGGCCTACAACCGGGCATTGAAACGTGCGTTTGATATTCTTTTTTCAACTGTAATTCTGGTGACTATATTCCCGATATTGTATATCGTGTCGGTATCATGATCAAACTAAGTTCTCCGGGACCGATCTTGTTCAAGCAAAAGAGAACGGGATTGTATGGGCAGGATTTCAGGTGTTATAAGTTTCGCACGATGAAGGTGAACGCGCAGGCTGATTCCCTGCAGGCTGTGAAGGACGACCCGCGTAAGACAAAGGTCGGAGATTTTCTTCGCCGAACCAATCTGGATGAATTTCCCCAGTTTATTAATGTGCTGAGGGGAGAAATGTCGGTCGTAGGGCCGCGTCCCCATATGCTGAAACACACTGAGCAATACTCTGCGCTGATCGATAAGTATATGGTTCGCCACTTGGTTAAACCGGGTGTGACAGGTTGGGCGCAGGTGACAGGCTACAGAGGAGAAACGAAAACGTTGGAACAAATGGAAGGACGTGTGAAACGGGATGTCTGGTATATCGAGAATTGGTCTTTCTTCTTGGATCTTAAGATTATAGTCGTAACGGTTCTCAATATGTTCAAGGGGGAAAAGAACGCATATTAAGTATTAAATTGCACACTTTTTGTATATATGTGTAATTGGAAACTGAATTTATGTTATCTTTGTGCCGATGGGAAGGATTATAGCAATTGATTATGGCCGGAAACGTACCGGTCTGGCGGTCACAGATACCTTGCAGATGATTGCAAACGGACTGACAACTGTGCCGAGCGGTGAACTGACAAAGTTTCTGGCTGATTATGTTTCACGCGAACCCGTTGAACGGTTTGTAGTCGGGCTTCCGAAGCAGATGAACAACGAACTTTCAGAAAATATGAAATACGTGGAGGCTTTTGTGGCACATCTGAAACGGACCATTCCGGATATTCCGGTAGAGTATTACGATGAACGGTTTACTTCCGTTTTGGCACATAAGGCAATGCTGGACGGAGGATTGAAGAAAAAGAAAAGGCAAGATAAAGGATTGGTGGACGAGATTAGTGCGGTTATTATCTTGCAGTCATATTTGGAAAATAAGAAATATCAGTTATAAAAGTTATGATTTTACCAGTATATTTATATGGACAGCCCGTACTGAGAAAAGAGGCTGAAGAGGTTCCGATGGACTATCCGGATCTGAAACAATTGGTAGCCAATATGTTTGAAACGATGTACAATGCCGATGGTGTGGGGCTGGCCGCTCCGCAGGTCGGTTTATCATTGCGTCTTTTGGTAATCGACGCAGACGTGATGGGGGATGATTTTCCCGAATGCAAAGGTTTCAAACGTGCGATGATCAATCCTGTTTTCCTTGAAAAAAGCGAAGAAGAGGTTTCGATGGAAGAAGGTTGCCTGAGTCTGCCGGGGGTGCACGAGAAAGTAGCCCGTTCGGTAAAAGTACGTGTGAAATATCTGGATGAAGACCTGAAAGAACATGAAGAGACGGTGGAGGGTTTTGCAGCCCGTGTCGTGCAGCATGAGTGTGAACACTTGGAAGGCCATGTATTCATAGATAATATTTCAGGAATCCGCCGCCAGTTGAATAAAAGCAAACTAAATAGTATTATTAAAGGTTCAGCCCGTTGCTCCTATAAAGCAAAAGCGGTTGGTAAGTAATAAGAACTCTATTAACTAATCAGTATGACAGATTTAAGTAAAAACATTCAGGCCCTCAGGGAAAAGAAAGCCGTCGTTGAGATGGGTGGAGGCGAAGCTGCTATCGAAAAGCAGATCGCGATGGGTAAATTGACTGCCCGTGATCGTATTCTATCCTTGTTGGACAAGAATTCTTTCCACGAATATGACCTGTTCGTGAAGCACGATGGTCGTGATTTCGGTATGGATAAGAAGGATTTACCAGGTGATGGTGTTGTTACAGGTACAGGTACGATCTTCGGTGCTCCGGTTTGTATCTATGCACAGGACTTTACGGTTGCCGGTGGTTCGCTGGGTTTGCAGCATGCACGTAAGATCACGAAGATCATGGATCATGCTCTGAAAATGAAATGTCCGATTATAGGTATCAACGACTCGGGCGGTGCACGTATCCAAGAAGGTGTAGGTGCATTGGCGGGTTATGGTGAAATATTCTATCGCAATACAATTGCTTCCGGTGTTATTCCTCAGATCTCGTTGATCTTGGGACCTTGTGCCGGTGGTGCCGTATATTCTCCGGCTCTGACAGACTTCGTATTGTAGTAGAGAATATCTCCAAGATGTTTATTACAGGTCCGAATGTGATCAAGACCGTTTTGGGTGAAGATATTTCTATGGAAGACTTGGGTGGTGCACGCGTTCATGCGGAAACAACCGGTAACGCTCATTTCTATGCACAGAGCGAGCAAGAATGTTTCGAACAGGTGAAACGTTTGGTTAGCTTTATCCCTTGGAATAACCAGGAACGTGCGAAAGTGGCAGAGTCGAAGGAACCCGCTGCGGTAATGAACATCGAAGATGTGGTTCCGGCAGATCCGAAGCAGCCGTACGACGTTCGTAACGTGATCAAATGTATTGTGGACGATTCCGATTTCCTGGAAGTACAGGAGTTGTGGGCAGCCAACATCGTGATCGGTTTCGGCCGTATGGGCGGTGAAACTGTCGGTTTCGTTGCTAACCAGCCGATGGTATTGGCAGGTGTGTTGGATTGCGACAGTGCCGATAAGGCAGCACGTTTTATCCGTTTCTGCGATTCTTTCAATATTCCTATTATCACGTTGGAAGATATGCCGGGCTATTTGCCGGGCGTTGACCAGGAACATGCCGGTGTGATCCGTCACGGTGCAAAAGTATTGTATGCTTATTCCGAAGCGACAGTTCCCAAGATCACGGTTATCTTGCGTAAGGCTTATGGTGGCGGTTATATCGCCATGAACTCACGCCACTTAGGTGCGGACTTTATGTTTGCATGGCCGAGTGCGGAAATTGCGGTGATGGGACCGGAAGGAGCTGCCAATATTATCTTCCGCAAGGAGATCATGGAAGCCGAAGACCAGAATGCAATGCGCCAGGAAAAGGTGAAGGAATATATCGAGAAGTTTGCAAATCCTTATGTAGCTGCGTCCAAAGGGTTCATCGATTCTGTTATCGAGCCGAAAGAAACACGTTCATTGTTGCTTCACGCGCTTAAACTTTCTGTATTGAAAGAAGAATACAGACCGGCTAAGAAGCACGGATTGCCTCCGTTCTAATTAACGCCGTAAAAACTTTTGAATATGGAAAAGAAAGAGAAAGATAACGAATATGTGGATTTTGTAGTAACGGCCCGCAAATACAAGACGACGCTGACTGCAAAATATAAGAACCGTAAAATGTGGCATAAGCTTGTCGGTGATGTGATTTCTCATCTTCCCGGAACGATCGTTAAAGTGGAGGTACAGCAAGGGCAGGAAGTCGAAGCCGGCCAGTTGCTTCTGATCCACCAGGCGATGAAGATGTACAACCGGGTGGTAGCTCCCGTTGCCGGAACGATTGTCGAACTGGGTGTAACGGAAGGTGATAAGATCCCAAAGGACCATTTGATGGTTAAGATTCAGCCGAAGTAAATAACTGAGGTAAGTAAATATAGAAAGCTTTCACACTGTTTTGCAGTCCGTGAAAGCTTTTTTTATAGATTGGTTTTAATGGCTAAGATTATTTACTTACTTTTGCGACCGATCAATGTTGAATATTTTTATAATAGATGAAGAAAGCGATTCTTTTATTTATATTCCAGCTGTGTTCGTTAGCCATGTTTGCACAAATTAATACGGATCGTGTGTTGACTATCGGGCGCAACGCCTTGTATTTTGAGGACTATGTTCTTTCGATACAATATTTCAATCAGGTTATCAAATCGAAACCCTGGTTGGCCGAACCGTATTTCTACCGTGCTGTGGCAAAAATCAATTTGGACGATTATAAAGGAGCTGAAGAAGACTGTACACTTTGTCTTGAGCGGAATCCTTTCCTGGTACAGGCATATTACGCACGTGGTATTGCCCGTCAGAGCCAGGAGAAATTTGACGAAGCAATAGAAGACTACAGGAAAGGTTTGGAGTTTAAGGCGGAAGACCGCCAGATGTTGGTGAATATGGCAGTAGCAATATTCAGAAAAAAGATTTTAAGGAGGCCGAAAAGGTGTTTGATGAACTGATGGCGGCCCATCCTAAATATTCAATGAACTATCTGACGCGTGGTGCGATGTACACCGAGAAAGGCGATACGGTCAAAGCACTTGCCGACTATGATAAGGCGATCAGTATGGACCCCTACTATGCTCCCGCTTATGGCAACCGGGCGATCCTGCATTACCAGATGAACAATATGAAAGACGCGCTTGCCGATCTGAACGAGGCCATTCGTCTGAATACCCGTGAGAGCGGTTATTACATCAATAGAGGTCTGGTCCGGTATCAGTTAAAGGATTTGCGTGGTGCTATGGCTGATTATGATCAGGTGGTCAGCATGGACAGCCACAACCTGATTGCCCGCTTCAACCGAGGATTGCTTCGGGCACAGATCGGGGATAACAACCGGGCTATCGAAGATTTCGACGTTGTGATCGAGATTGAACCGGACAACTATATGGCTTATTATAACCGGGCGTTGTTGCGTTACGAGACGGGAGATTATCAAGGTTCCGTACATGATTTCGATGTCGTGTTGCGTCAGTATCCGAATTTTGTGGCCGGTTATTACAGTCGTGCGGAAGTGAAGCGGAAAATGCATGATGAGGTAGGAGCCGACCGCGACTACTGGACTGCCTATAATATGGAGCAGAAAAAGAAGAACGGGAATGCTTCGGGAAATGCAGTCGCTTCCCAAAATGGCAATAATACCGGTACGCAATCGGCCGATCCGGCATCAAAGGATGAAAATACGCGTGAACAGTCGGATAAGAATATCGATAAGTTCAACCGTCTTGTCGTGTATGATGAAGAAGAGGTACGTAAGACGAAGTATAACAGCGAAATTCGTGGACGCGTGCAGGACCGCAATGTGCGTGTGGATCTGGAACCGATGTTTGTCCTGACGTATTACGAAAAAGTCGATCCGGTAAAGAAGCTGGTTTATTATGATAAGATGGTGGAAGCTTACAATTCCCGTCTGGTACTGGAACGTAAGCTGCGTATCACAAATGAAGAAGCCGCTCTTACGGAAGACCAGGTTGCCGTACATTTTGCATCTATCGATAATTTTTCGGCTCGTATAGTGAAGAATCCGAACGATGTGGATGCCTATTTCGGACGGGCTTTGGATTTTATGCTTGTACAGGACTTTACCGAAGCGATTAAGGATTATACAAAGGTGATCGAATTGAATCCGGATTTTGCTATGGCTTATTTTAACCGGGCTGTTGTCCGGTATAAGCAACTTGACTATAATATGTCGCAGGCTGCCAGCTCACAAGACGATTTTTCTGCTATGAGCATGAATCTTAAGATGGGTAAGAATCCGACGGTTGTCCGTACTCCGGCAACATCTGATCCGGCTTCCGCATCCTTGAAAGACAATAAGCGGGCTTACGAGCATGAAATGATTACGAGGGATTATGACATGGTGATCAAATTGAATCCGGGCTTCGTATATGCTTATTTCAATCGTGGAAACCTGCGTTGTGCGCAACGCGACTTCCGTGCAGCCATCCAGGATTACAGCGAAGCGATCCAGCGTGATCCGGAATTTGCCGAGGCTTATTTCAATCGTGGCTTGGCACGCCTTTCGCAGGGAGATGCCAATCGGGGAATCGCCGATTTGAGCAAAGCCGGAGAGCTGGGTATCATCAATGCCTACAGCATTATCAAGCGTATGACAAGTAATTGACCCCCCCCCTTATTGTAAAAAACATCTTGAAAATGACTTGAAACCCATCCGCCCAATGTTCTTCGGACAGTTGTTTACGGATCGAAAATAAGGCCTTTGGGAGGCCATTCCTGTGAGGTGCGCGGTTTTTTCTCCCGACGACCGTCTTCATCGCCATGAAGTCTGACTTTGTATAGAGTGAATCCGGCAGCCCGGAGCGATGAAGACGGTCGTCACGGCGATGAAGGTGGTCGTCGTGGAAATAAGGGTTCGATTCCCTTGAAAAGACCCTCCGGATCCGGGCAATATTCCTTTACCCTCTCCTTTGTTTTCCCAAATATTCAACTCACCGGCAGTTCCGTTTTTTCGAAGAGTAAGGGATATGGAGAATAAGATAGCCAAGTGCCATGCAATTTCTGCCAGTCCGGCGGCCCGTTTGCCGGTATGTTAGTGAAAGCGCTGTTTCGGTGGAAAAAAGACAGGCTGAGATTGTACTTGTTTTCCCTTGAAATAGAAAAAACAAGGGTTATTGTAAAAAACGGAGCTATAGTCAAGATCGGTGTGCATTTTTTTTCCGAGCCCCGTAATATCGAGAGGTGGGTGGTGGAAGGTGCAGAAGATGACATAACCGTATGAACGGATGAACTCGTTGTGCTTCGATCTTTTTCATGAATTCCGGCTTTAGCGGTTCTTTTTTCCATTGTAGAAATTTGTTATAAATCTTTTCATTCTTGCAGGCTTCAATCAGAAAAGCCGCCAATTCTTTCGGTGAACTGAAATTCCGTATATCCACAAAACAATTTTCTCCGGGGGCAAATGTCTCGATATTGGGTGCACCTAAATAGATAGGTACTGCACCAGCCAATAGTGAATCGTAGAATTTTTCCGTGACATAGTCGTTTGCACGACTGTTTTCAAATGCAATGACAAATTTGTACTGTCGATATAATTCCATTTTGCTGTCCTGCCCCGAATCTTTTTCCAATTTACAATTATTAAATAATTTCCCGTACGAATCGATCGAAATATATTGCATCAGTTCTTGCAAGTATTCCTGTCTTCCGCTTTGATTGAACGGGCTGGATATCATCATGCAAATATCCTTCTTTTCATGAAACGAAAATTCAGGCATTAAGATTAATTCTTTTCGATATTCATATCTATAATATGGATAAACGATATCTGCATCTTGGTGATATGACATTTTATAGTCGAAGACTTCCATAAATTCAGGGTCTTTCAAAAAATGATAGTTCTCTTCGCATTCCAGTGACCAGGCGACCCATTTCTGTCCTTCGGGTTTGTCAAGGTCTTCTTCCAATTCGTTACTTAAGTCGGGCAGATGGAAGACTACAAAATCCGCTGTTGACAGGAATTGCCGATCTGTCGTAATGATGCAATTTGCCGGAATTTTCTGTATAGGAATATCAAGCGGTTTATTCCACATTGTGTTAAAGATCAGAATTAGCTTTGTTTCGGGCGGTATTTCGTAAGTTAATTTTCTTATCCAATAGGAATTACGCCATTTCAGGTAGGACTTTAGTCCTTGTTTAGCCGTCTTATATTGATTGATACATGTATTTCTTGCGTCTGCCGTAAGTTTATTTTTTATAGCAAATAGTTGGTACAGATGGTGGGTAGGTAAAATGAATCGAGTGTCATGTATGTGTGCTAATGAAGAAAATGCAATTTTGTATAGCAGGTAGCTTCTTACATATAACTGGCTTTTAAGATTTTTATCATCAGAATCAAATCTATAATTTTCAGCCAAGCGGATCAACCGGTCAGCAATGAAAAATAGATCGTGTATTCTCTTTTCCCGCGTAGAGAAGTCATAATCGATCCTTCCCGTTGCCTATAACCGTAGAAATCAATATTTGTGACAACGATCCGCCTGGCATAACAGAGTGCGATTGGCGTCCACAGTTCATCCTCATGCAGAACACTTTCAAAGCGGAGCTGATGGGAAAGAAGCCATTCCCTGCGATAGATGTAATTATACACCATTGGCGGATAGACATTTTGTTTCATTAATTCAGTGAAACAATATTTTCCATCTATAGTCTGCCCTATAAGGTTTTGCGGGATGGGTGCAAATGGATTGCCATTACTACCGTCCGGATAACAGAAAAGGGAGTTCCCCATTCCCATATCCGCATTTGCTTGTGAAGTTTGAAGGTATATATCAACAATTTGATCGCCAATGAGCCAATCATCACTATCGAGAAATGCAATATAGTTGCCTTCTGCAAGTTCTACCCCTCTGTTTCGTGTTGCAGATAATCCTGCATTCGTCTGATGGATTACATGTATATGGCTATAGTTTTCGGCATACTTATCTGCTATTCTGCCGGAGTTATCGGTTGAGCCATCATCAATCAGGATGATTTCAAAATTTGTCAAGGGAAGATGCAATACAGATTCGAGACATGCAGGCAGATATAGCTCCACATTATAAATGGGAATGATAAAAGATAGCACAGGCGTTTCGTGTTTCATGTTTTGATTTAATTAGATTGAACAAAAGTAAGGAATAAAGTTATTTTTTTCAAAAAGAAAATGTATATTTGGTGGAAGGAAATGTGATTTTTAACCGCAAAAACACTATTCTAATGAAAAATCTAACAAAAACACTGATCATGACCGTTTTGACTTTGATGTTTTTCGGCTTGTTCACTTGTCATCCTAAATCTGATCCTGCTATTTATCAGGCTGAAAGTTTCATGAATGTATATCCCGATAGTGCATTTCTGCTTTTGAAAAACATCCTTAAGCCGGAAAAACTATCAGCAGAAGAATATGCGACATGGTGTCTCCTGATGACACAGGCACGAGACAAAAATTATATGGAGCATACTTCAGATTCAATGATTAATGTGGCGGTGAAGTATTTTGAAAGACATAAAGACCCGAAACGTTTAGCCTGGTCGTATTATTATTCGGGAATAATCTCGAATGAATTAGGCGAACATGTTCAATCTCAATTAGCTTTCCTAAAGGCTCGGTCGGTTGCATTAGAAATAGATGAACCTAAATTGCTGGGACGGATTTATGAAAATCTGGGAAATTTATATGAACGGCAAGAATTGCAGGATTCGGTGTTGTTTTTTTATAATAAAGCATTGCTTTATTATCAGCAGGCGCAAGATTCTGTGGGTGTTGGAATCTCACTGCGTAATATAGGTCGATCATACCTTCATTTTGATTTGGATAGTGCTGAACGGTATTATCAAGAGTCACTACAATGGCTTCATAACAACCGATATATGAGAGCTTCCGTACTGAATGATCTTGGAATTTTATACAAACAAAGAGGTGAGAATGAATTGTCCTTACAATATATAAGACATTCGTTGGAGGTTTCAGGTTATGGCATACGATATATACATACCAGATATCTGAATATAGGTGAATTATATTTGCGAATGGGACAAAAAGACTCAGCATTGTATTATTTGGAACGCTGTTTGGCAGACGCGAATACCCGAACGGCCGCTTGCGCCTCTCTTTCTAAACTATATAGTCGTATCGGTGATTGGAAGATTGCTTGTACTTATCAGAACTGCTATATTGCCTATATTGATTCTGTTTATCAAAACCATAAAGCGGCAGAGCTGGCAATGCAGTCGGAACACTATGACAAAGAAAAAGCAATAGCAATCATGCAACAGCAGAATTTGAAATCTCGGTTTGTGCTGTTTCTGATTGTGGGTATCATAATCATGATATTGTTAGTAATATTATTGATTGTGAGTAAAAAAAGTAAGTCGAAAGCAGTCGACTTGCTGAAAGCATCACAGATCATAGCTTCTTTTAAACGGGACTATGTGGATGCGCAGGAACAAAAGATATTATTGGAAAATAATTATCGAACCGTTTGTGAAAAATTAAAATCTTTGAAAGAGAATGAGGCACAGAGGCAGGGACAATATACGAAATTAGAAAGGCAGAAAAAGGATTTGGAAGAACAATTAGCAGGTTACAAGAAAGAAATAGAAGATCAGTTGGAAAAAGAAAAGCAGAGCTTGAAATTGCAGTTAGTAAGCAAAGAAGAAGAGGTGGTTCATTTGAAAAAGCAAATAGAGCAAATGGAAAACTTGGAAAAGAATGTGGAGATTTTAAGGCAATATATATTAAAACAATCAAGTCTTTATAATCAAATCATTCCTCTCGTAGGAAAAAACATACAGTAAAAGATCATAAGGTAAAAATAGCGGCAGAAGACTGGCAGATATTCTTTAATCAAATGGATACAGCATTTAGCGGCTTTGCTCCAACCTGGAGGCAAAGTACCATTTAAAAGATGAATATCTGGGACTGGCTTGTCTGATTTTCCTAAATGTTAAGCCCTGCAATCTGCAAATCGTGTACAACATCAGTCTAAGTGGCATCAGTAACAAAAGAAAGAGTTTGGCTGTAATATTAGATGTGTCAATCGATGATTTGGATAATTATTTGAGGACGAAAGTAATATGAAAAACAAAATGTGTATAGATTTTGATGTTGTATGATGTGATGTTTTTTAATGCTGTGTCGTTTAAGTTGCTTATATTTATATGTTTATATTTATGCTGGTAATGATTTTTATATGATTGGGATTGGTTGAAAAGTGTATAAAATTGAGGAAAAAGTGAATAGGAACAGCATTCTTGTTTGGATATTTAACCCTTACTTTACAGGTGAAAACACAATATAAAAATAGTATAACCATGAAAACTACAATTAAAATTTTGATGTTGGTTGTTGGATTCTTTTTTGTGAGTGGAACTATATCTTATGCAGAAAACGATTCTACTGAACGCATTATTATTAAAGAATCACAAGATCAAGAACGAACCCGTTCCATTTGTCCAGTTGAAGCTTGGTATCAAGGGACGAATGTTTATATTTCTTTCCTTGATCAGCCGGTCATAGCAACAATCTCTATTACTAATATTCTGAATGGCGAGGTTACAACGAACGTCTACCAGTCTCCACAGACGGTTTTAATACCTGTATATGGTGGAAGCGGTGAATATCAAATAGAAGTTAGTTATGATTCAAAGAGTTTTGTTGGTCATTTTGAATTGAAATAAGATTTATTCATTATAGAGACAAGTTGCCATGAAACGTTTGCACATATTATATTTGTATATAGGAAAAGTGGAATCAATAGTTCTGCAAGTCCTTTCTACTCGTTGTTCTGTCCAGTTATGTCGTGCTGGAGAAGAAAACGGATTACAAAAGGATGGTTGGGATTTGGTAGTTCTTCAAGATGCCGTATACTGTTTATTGCAAGCAAATTTCTGTCATAAATTGAAGAAATATCCGTGGCTGTTTGTTTCGACCCGTCCGGATATTCGGGGATATATGGCTCCTACCGCCGATTTGTTCGGTGTGGCCAATTTTTCCGGCATAAACCTGTCTTTGTGGGGAATTCCTGAAGAATTGCAACTTCGTTTGGATTATCCGGTAGAAAGGGCGGCAGACTGGTATTTTTATGAGCAGCAACCGGAAGTCTGCCGGATCGCCTATTGTCCGACCGGTAACAGTGTTCAGGAGAACGATTTCAAGTTGATATCTTTCGTCCAAAAGACGAATGCCGAAGTTACGATCGTCTCGGATCGTTATCGGGGAATGGCGGATGCATTCCCTCCGTTCGTCCGTGTCGTACCGGAGAAAGACCGTCTTGCTGTCTTCAAAAAATCCCATTTGGTTGTCGCTTCCGGGCGGGACACTGTCCGTGCTTGCTGTCTGCAAGCCTTGCGTTGTCTTGGGGGATTGCGGTTTGGGCGGATGGGTGACACCTGCCAATTATGAGCAACTTCGAAGTGTATCCTTTTCCGGCAGGAAAGGCGGTTGCTCCGGTGAATTTGTGCCGATGGACCTGTTGGAAACGGAGATTCGGAACGTATTCTCATCTGATTGCAAGGATGCGATGCTTGCCCTTCGTAAAAAGGTGCTTGCCGTGTACGGCATGGACCGCTTTTCCGCAGGTTTGACCGGTGAAGTCGAGCGGATCATCGCTTTGTCTGCCCGTTTGAAGAGCCGGAAAGGACGGTTTGAACTGAAACCGTTCCAGTCTTCTGTATTCCATGTGGAGGAGTTGGATGGGAAAATGTATATTATGCGTGGTATGCAGTGTCTTGGCGAGATCGAGGAGGAAATGGCGGGATTGCTGAAACAATGCGACGGTACTGTGACGGTGTCGGATTTGATCGTCCGTAACGGCTATGAGCCGGAAGATGCCGTCATCCTTTGGGAAAATCTGCATGCTTTGTGGAAAGAGAAACTAATCCTGTTCGCGTTATGAAGCAGTTGCCTGATTTCGACCTGAGTATCGTGATGCCGTTCTATAAGCGTCTGGATGAGTTTAAACGGGTGTTCCCGTCTAAAGCGAAGTACTATGAACGCAACGGGATAGAGGTGGTGATTGTCGCGGACGAACCGACTGAGGAGCAAGGTCTCTTGGATTATATCCGAAGATATCCCTTTATCAATTGGAAAGTCGTGGTCAACGACGAGGATCATCCCTGGCGAAATCCGGCGAAAGCATTCAATGTCGGTATCCGGCAGGCTACGAAGCGGTATATTCTGGTGATGGATCCGGAGTTGGAGTTTTATACGGATGTGATTTACGAATTGCGTGAGAAGTTGGACTCTTATCCGGAACATTATGCCGTCGGTCAAGTCTTGTTCACGGGCATTAGTGAGGAGATAGATGAAGAAACGCTGCATAAACATGACCGTGAACTGATTCCATACGGGAGCATCATGGCGAAGAAGGAATATTTCGAACGGATCAGCGGTTATAGCGAACATTATACCGAATGGGGCGGTGAAGACGATCACCTAAGAAAACGTTTGGAACTGGCAGGTATCCGCCGTTTGTTTTTTCCGGATTCGGTGTTGGTTCACCGGGAAGGTATGAGGAAGCGGACCATTTCCCGCAACGAGCAGCGGGCGCGGATTCCCCGCGATGTCTTGTCCGAAATGCTTTTGCCCGTGGAGATCGGGGTAAACGGAGAAGATTGGGGTATGGATTTCAGCCGTGTCGCATACGACTGGCGAGATCATCCTTTTGCAAAGGAGCAGTGCCGGGAATATCTTTCGACATTGAAGCAGTTCGATATTCCATCTGACGAGGTCTTTGAAAAGTCTTATCCATTGATAGCTTTGATCCCTACCTATAATGAGTCGGAACGGATCGTCGATTGCCTTCGGAGCGTGGAGAAATATTGTGATGGCATTATCCTTTTGGATGATGACAGCCGGGACGATACGTATTCCATTGCCCGTTCGGAGAAGTTATTGTTGAAAGCGAAGAAAGTCCGTACGGAGTTCAACGACAAGCAGAACCGGAACATATTGCTGGATATCGCTTCGTTCTTCAAGGCCGAATGGTTTATCTTCATAGATGCGGACGAACGTTTTGACGATCGGTTTGTGGACTTGCGTGATGTGATGAAAAGGGATGATGTTGATACGGTCGGGGTTTGGATTGCGAATTTGTGGGATAGTATGGAGACGTATCGGGTGGATATGGAGGATACAAATCCTTTGTCCCAAAATGGGCTTTGGTTCCGATGGAGGATGTTTCGAAACAAAGGGCATATGAATCTTAGGATTAGTAGATCTTTGCATTTTGCAGCAGTACCTTATAGGACTGAGAATACAAATTGGATCTCACATTCCTTATTAATTCATTTAGGATATTTAGATTCCGTTGATAGAATAAAAAAATATTTTTTTATCAAGGTGAGGATCGAGATAAAATTTTGAGTTATGAGAATATATTGTATGATAAATATAACTTATTGAATGTTAATGATATATTATTGTCTGCATTGAATGTGGAGAGGTAGAAGCAGAACGGCCTAATGAACAAGGGATGCATATACGTGATATATCTTTTCAGGATATGAAAAAGATCAAAAAATTAGAGTTGTTGAAAAACTCTATTGTTGAGCTTAGTAAAGATAGTTCTAGAGTATTAAAAGGGAGTGCTGGTTGTTCAACAAGTCCTCATAGTACTCATGTGAATACATGCTTTACTTACAATTGTTGTGGCTCGCAAGGTTGTTCTTATAAGTAAGAGCAAAGGATAGTTTAAACCGAGGGGGAATTGATATTTCTCCTCGGTATGTTTGATTTTAGTTCATAGGGTTGAAATTGAAAGCGAATTAATATATATGTGGCAGGTCATTGTAAATGAACGTGTAAAGTGTGTAGAAATACGTCGAAAAATAGATGAAGTATTTGATGTGCTGGTAAATAGGATGAAGGATGTAAAGAATTTTGATCTTTATTTGGGTAGATCTGGTATTTGTCTTTTTTTTGCATATTATAGCAATATAAGTAAAAGAGCTAATAGTGAATTAGAAGATTGTATTGATGGTATTATAGATACTATGTCCCATTATACTATAGAAAATGTTAAAGAGCTTACCTTCTTTGCTGAATCTTTTTGGTTGTTATGTCATTTATATGAAATGAAGAAAATTGATATGAACATTGATAATTACTTTTTAAATTCAGATCGACAACTATATATGGGTATGGAGATGTTGTTAAGAGAGAAAGAGTATGGCTGTATTAATGGCGGAATTTCTATTGCTATGTACTTTTATTATAGATATATATTAGGAGATTATAAAAGTAAGTTGTATTTGGATAGATTTGTAGATATTTTAAAGGATATATCTATAGAACATGATAATACTATTAGATGGATATGTACTGTTGATTATGGAACATATGAACAGGGGTATAATTTAGGTATTGCTCATGGAATACCTGGTATATTATTATTCCTTAGAAAATTGTACTTGAAAAACATTAAAGTAGATGAAATTGAAATGTTATTATTGAAATCATGTAATTTCATGTTGCAGCAAAAACATTCGTTAGAAACACATAAATCATATTTCTATAATGTTAGTAATTTATCTGGTATTGGTCATGATACTAGATTAGGATGGTGTTATGGAGATATGTCTGTCGGATATGCATTATACTTGATATCGTTAATACAATTGTCAAATTATAAGGATATAAGGAAAGAGGCAGAAGAGATCTTAATAGAAACAACAAAACGTACTAATTTATTGGATATTGGAATTGTAGATGCTGGAATTTGTCATGGTACTTCTAGTATTGCTCATATGTACCATCGTCTATATTCTTTAACCAGTAAATTAGAATTTAGAAATTCTGCACAATATTGGTACGATGAAACGTTGAAGATGGTAAAGTCTGAAAATGAATATGCAGGATATAAACTTCCTTATTATTTAAAAGATTCAGAAAAAGATATTAGAGAATTACATAATTTGTCATTTTTAACAGGTATTTCAGGAATAGGTTTATCCTTAATATCTGCAATTTATCCTATAGAACCTACTTGGGATATGTCATTACTATTGAGCTAATAAAAATATTCATTGTTATAAATATTTATGATGAAGTATTATTCTATTTTACCCGAGGTTGTTTTACGGACTCCTAGTTGCTCTTTTAATGAGTTGAAAAAGTGTAACTATGATGATATAGGACTTTTATTTTCTCAAAATAATATTTCAGAATCTATACGTATTTCATCTTTGGATTTGTATGAGAAAATGAGGAAATATCATTCATTAAATGATAAGGATAGAATTCGTGTGAAAAATTCTTTTATTCGTTATTTTATTCGTAGATCAACTCGATGTACTCCATTTGGATTGTTTGCTGGATGTTCAATTGTAATGTTGAATGATTATACTGATTTACTTCTTTCATCTCGGAAAAAATATCATACCCGTTTAGATTTAAGTTTCCTTTCTTATTTATCTCATACTCTTGTGGAAGTACCAGAAATTAAGTGTAAATTAAAATTTTATCCTAATAATAGTCTATATAATGTGGGTGATGAGTTTCGTTATATTGAATATTATTATATGAATAATGAACGAATATATCAAATATCATCTGTGAAAAAAACAGATTATTTAGTGGATATATTAGAATTATGTAAAGAGGGAAAGACTGTTGAACTTATATTGGATTATTTAGTGAATATAGGTTTCTCTGAAAGTTTAGTTGTTGCTTATATCGATGACTTGATAAAATCTCAAATTTTAATTTCTGAACTAGAGCCTGTAATAATAGGTGATGATATTTTGAATAGAATTTTATCTATTTTGAAAAAAAAAGGTACAGAAAATGTTTTTTATCATACTTTGAAAAAAATTCAAAATGTAATAGTCTCAATGGATTGTGATGAAAATGATCGCATAGAAAAATATGAATTGATTGAATCTTTAGTAAATTCGTTAGGGATTGATTATGATAGGAAGCACTTAATTCAAGTTGATACTAGTAATTTTGTTCTTAATTCTAAAATTGGTATTTCAATAAGAAAAGAAATTGAGTCTACAATTTCTTTTTTGAGTAAAATCATTTATAAAAAAGAAGATTCTAATTTGATAGAATTTCAAAGATTATTTGAAACAAGGTATGGAGATAAGGAAATGCCACTATTGGTGGTGCTTGATCCTGAAATAGGTATTGGGTATCCAACAAGCGATAATATTCAAGATGTATCTTTGTTGTTGAAAGATTTTTTTCTTCCAGAAAAGAAAAAATTAAATAGAGAGAATAGAATTAGATCGTATTCAGTTGATTATTTTGAAAAAAATCTCGAAGGAAACGTCTTTTTTAGAAGAGATAGAGTTGTTAGATCACGATTTTGTGGATTTTGAAGAGGATTGGGATAATTTGCCAGATTCATTCTCAGTCTTTTTTGAAATCATAAAGGATACAAATAAGCAAACTTTGATTCGGTTAAAATCTGTAGGGCATAGTTCTGCAGCTAATTTATTGTCACGCTTTGCCTCTGGGAATAAAGGATTCGAAAATCTTGTAAAAAAAATAACAACAAAGGAGCAAGAGATAAATCCTAATGTATTGTTGGCGGAAATTGTGCATTTGCCTGATTTGAGAATAGGCAATGTGTTATCTCATCCAAGATTTAGACATTATGAGATTGTTTATTTAGCAAACTCATCAATAAAGTCGGATAAAATGATATTAGGTTCAGATATTATGATATCAATTAAAAAGGGGAAAATATTTTTAAGATCTAAATCTTTTGATAAAGAAATTAGGCCTTGTTTAACTAATGCTCATAATCACTCTTTGTCTACAATTCCTTTGTATAGATTTTTAACTGATATGCAGCATTATGATAAACGTACAACATTGTCATTTGATCTGACAAATTTGCTTGATATTTTGTCTTATATTCCTCGTATACGTTATAGAAATACAGTTTTATTTTTAGCATCTTGGCTTATTATGGTAGAGGAAATAAAGACTTTTATGTCTATTTCTGAAGGAAATATTCTACTTCCTAAAATAAAAAGATGGAGGGAAAATAAAAAAATACCTCAGTATTCTATTTTGGCAGATGGTGATAATGAGCTATTTATAGATTGGGATAATTTCCATAATGTACAAGCCTTTTTTTCTATAATTAAAAGTAGGAATAGTTTTATTATAAAAGAATTTTTGTATGATGAAAATAATGCTGTTGTCAAGGATGAGTTAGGAAATATTTATATGAATGAATGTATAATGTCATTATTGAAGGTTTAATATGGGTAATATAAAAAGAACATTTGTGCCAGGTGATGAATGGATTTTTTTTAAAATCTATACAGGCGTTAGAATAGCAGATTTTATTTTAGTGAAGGAACTATATGTTGTAATTGATAAATTAATTATTGATGGGAAAGTCGAAAAGTTTTATTTTATTCGTTAACCTGTGATCCTGATTTTCCATTATTCGATTACGTTTGTTGGTTAACAAATT
>ENA-OQJX01000219-OQJX01000219.1-human-gut-metagenome-genome-assembly--contig:-NODE-219-length-36742-cov-4.402649_pt1 | contig 36742 bp, 34 predicted proteins | sample MGYA00242615_ERZ504782 | MGnify/ENA primary metagenome ERZ504782 (study PRJEB26092, sample SAMD00036354) | human gut metagenome | host: Homo sapiens | study: EMG produced TPA metagenomics assembly of... | reverse complement strand
TACAGGAGTTTCTTTCGGATTAGTCAGCAATCGGATTTGTTTCCGGTTCCAATGTAGGTAGTACAGACAGCGGAAGCAGTGATGGTATTTACTTCCTGGTTAATTATTATTCCGGTGGTAACTTGTATTTTAGAGTTGGTTGGAGTGGCTGATCTTTAATTTGAATAAAGAGACTACAGAACGGATGTATGCAGAATTAAAGGCAAAATAAAGTACAGAAAATGAGGCTGAGTATGCTATGAAAAAAATAGATATTCATTTACATGCAGCGTTAGATCCGGTTCCGGGAACAGAAAAATTCAAGATATCAACAGGCGAAGAAATGCTTGCTCATCTGGAAGAGCTTCAGATTGAAAAAGCGGTTGTTATGTCATCCGGAGAGACAGAAGGAGCAATGGCTTCTGTCTCCGGAAACCAGAAATGCAGAGAACTGGCCAGAAGATTTCCGGATAAATATGTATGGATGTGTAATCTGGATGAAAATTGTGAAGAAACCATTGAAGAGAGGCTCAGGGAATATCAAAGGCAGGGAGCTGTAGGAATTGGTGAGTTTATGATCTGTAGAAAAATAAACCATCCTTTTGTTCAGGCTGTATTTCAGGCGGCGGAAAAACTGGGAATGCCAATCCTGTTTCATATGAGTCCGCAGGAGGGATATGAATATGGCATTGTCGATGAACCGGGGCTGCCGATGTTGGAAGAAGCTTTAGAAAAATATCCCGGATTAAAATTTATAGGACACAGTCAGCCGTTCTGGCATGAAATCAGTCAGGATGCGAAGCCGGATCTGAAATCTCGAATGGAATGGGGAAAAGGTCCTGTCAAGGAAGGCGGCAGATTGGTCTGTCTTATGAGAAATTATAAAAATTTATATGCGGATCTGTCTGCAAACAGTGGCGGATGTGCTATTATGAGAGATGAAAAGTTTGGTTTACAATTTTTGGAAGAATTTCAGGATCGTCTGATGTTTGGCACCGATATGGTAAATACAGATATGGTATTTCCATTGGGAGAATGGCTGGACAGACAGTATCAGGAAGGAAAATTATCTGCACAGGCCTACCGGAAAATTTGTTTTGAGAATGCCAAAAAGATATTTCAGTTATAAGAGGAAAGGTGAAAAATGAGAACAAGAATTATACCAAAGATGTTGAATGATGAAGTGGAAGAATATCTTACACGAAATGATATTGTGATCGTTCCGGTCGGAACTGTGGAAATGCACGGGGGATTTCCTCTGGATTCGGAAACCGTAGTCAGTGAAGCGTTTGCACTTAAAATGGCGGAGGCATGTGACGGACTTGTATTAACTGGCCTTCCATATTTTTATGCAGGAGCGACTGCAAGTGGAAGAGGAACGGTTCAGGTCAGCATTCAGGAAGGAATTCGTTATCTGACAGGAATTGCGGAAAGTCTTTTACGCCAGGGATTTAAAAGACAGATTTATATCAGTGCACATGGTCCGGCACATATGACAGTGAGTCCGATGGTAAGAGATTTTATGGATAAAACAGGAACTCCGATTTTGTATATGGATATGATCATGCAGCTGATGAGAAATGGACAGGATGTTTTTAAATCTGCAGATACATTCCATGCAATTACGGTGGGCGCTTATGATATGCTGGGCAGATTGGAAGATGTACCGCTGACTACAAAATATGAGCATCAGGAGAAGCAGAGCTGTGCGGAGTTTGATGATGTATTCGCATTGGCATATCAAAGTGGTTCGATCGGATATTATTTTGGAGATCCGAAAGACCACATGAGTACACCGTCAATTCCTACGGAAGAAAGACGTAAAGAACTGGCTGAGGAAGGAAAAGAGACAATTCAGGTTCTTGTGGAACGGATGAATGTGCCTCATATTGCAGAACAGATGAAAAATCTGGAAGCATATAATCAGGAAATTGCAAAACGCTGTCCGTGGGTTCCTTTTGCGCAGTAGAGTGGATCGAACAAGATAAATTTTCTTCGTCTTTCGCTTGCCCTCATTCTGAAAGTATAGTAAGATACCTTCAGAGGAGTTGATAGGAATTATGTTGTATTGGGTAATTATCGGAATATTGATCGCAGCGATCATAGCAGTAATCTTCTTTACGATTTCAAAATTATTAAAAGAGAAAAAAGATTATAATCAGTTTGAACGGAGATATCATTCTGAAGATGATTATGATGATGACTATGATGATGACTATGATGACGAAGAAGATGATGATGAGGAAGAGGATGATTATGAACCAGAACCGAGATGTCGTCCGGTGAGAGAACAGGCAGAACGCCGTACATCTTCTGCCCCGGCGAAGAGACGCTGGAAGATCATTCTGGAAGATGTGGATCAGCAGGATCAGTATAGTTTTATTTTTTATGATTCGCTGGGAATCGGAAGGGTCAGTGCATCGTCAGAGTATGACAAGTTTTTGTCCCTGCCGGAAGATTTAAGAGTATCAAAGGTACACTGCGCGATCATCCGAAGTGGGGATAAGCTGTACTTGAGAGATGAAGGTTCAAAAAACCATACATATTTGAATGGAAAACAGATTCATAAGCCAATTGTGATCCAGAAAGAAGATGTGATCACGGTCGGGGAGACCAGACTGGAAGTTGTAAAAATTCTGCGGGAGACAAGATAATCCCGCAGAATTTTTTTGCAATTCCCTCTTTAACATGCTAAAATGATAAACAGTTAGTGAAATTATTGGAAAGACAAAGGAGGTTACCATGATTAAATTATATGATAACGGTGTGTACTTGTTAAACGGCACAGAAATCCTGGAAGATACGGGAAATGTGTCACTTCCTGTCTCGAAAGAAGAGGCTGCAAAGAATACGATTGCCTATGGAATCCTGGACAGTCATAATACTTCAGGCAATATGGAACGCCTGCAGATTAAATTTGATAAATTGACATCCCACGATATTACGTTTGTGGGAATTATTCAGACGGCAAGAGCTTCCGGACTGGAAAAATTTCCGGTACCGTATGTTTTGACAAACTGTCATAACAGTCTCTGTGCAGTTGGTGGAACGATCAATGAGGATGACCATATGTTTGGGCTTACCTGTGCGAAAAAGTACGGTGGTGTGTATGTTCCGCCTCATCAGGCAGTCATCCATCAGTTTGCAAGAGAGGTTCTTGCAGAGTGCGGCAAGATGATCCTTGGTTCTGACAGCCATACCCGCTACGGAGCATTGGGAACCATGGCAATGGGAGAAGGCGGACCGGAGCTTGTAAAACAGCTTTTGAATAAGACATATGACATCAAGAAACCAGAAGTGATCGGAATCTATCTGGATGGAGAGCCGGCAAAAGGAGTCGGACCTCAGGATGTTGCTCTGGCGATTATCGGAGCTACATTTGCAAATGGATATGTGAACAATAAAGTCATGGAGTTTGTCGGACCTGGAGTCTCAAAACTGAGCGCAGATTACCGAATCGGAATCGATGTTATGACAACAGAGACAACTTGTCTGTCTTCTATCTGGAAAACAGATGAGAAGATTCAGGAATTCTATGAGATCCACGGAAGAAGCGAAGGATACAAAGAACTGAATCCAGGAGCAGTGACTTACTATGATGGAATGGTTTATGTCAATATGAGTGAGATCAAACCAATGATCGCGATGCCGTTCCATCCGAGCAATGTCTATACGATCGATGAAGTAAATGCAAACCTGGCAGACATTCTTCACGAAGTTGAGAAGAAAGCGCTGATCAGTCTGGATGGAGCAGTAGATTACTCTCTCCAGAGCAAGATCGTGAATGGAAAACTGTATGTAGATCAGGGAATTATTGCCGGTTGTGCAGGCGGTGGATTTGAAAACATCTGTGCGGCAGCGGACATCATCAAAGGAAGAAATATCGGTGCGGATGAATTTACATTCAGCGTGTATCCGGCAAGTACACCGATTTATATGGAACTTGTGAAAAATGGAGCGATCGCAGATCTGATGGAGGCAGGAACCGTTGTGAAGACTGCATTCTGCGGACCATGCTTTGGTGCCGGAGATACGCCTGCAAACAATGCGTTCTCAATCCGTCATACAACAAGAAACTTCCCGAACAGAGAAGGTTCCAAGCTGCAGAACGGTCAGATTTCTTCTGTTGCATTGATGGATGCCCGTTCGATTGCGGCAACAGCGGCAAACAAAGGATTCCTGACACCGGCGACAGCAATGGATGTCGAGTACAAGGGACAGAAATATCACTTTGATCAGAACATTTATGCAAATCGTGTATTTGACAGCAAGGGCGTGGCAGATCCAAGTGTAGAGATCAAGTTTGGTCCGAATATCAAAGACTGGCCGGAAATGTCAGCACTTCCACAGAATCTGGTTCTTAAGGTTGTATCTGAGATCCACGATCCTGTTACGACAACAGATGAACTGATTCCGTCCGGTGAGACTTCTTCTTATCGTTCGAATCCGCTGGGACTGGCAGAATTTGCACTTTCCAGAAAAGATCCTGCATATGTAGGACGCGCCAAAGAAGTACAGGCAGCACAGAAGGCGATCGAAGCAGGAAAATGTCCGCTTGAGGTGCTGGAAGAATTAAAACCGGTCATGGCGAAGGTTCAGGAGAAATTCCCACAGGTCGGAGAAGGAAATGTAGGAGTCGGAAGTACGATCTTTGCAGTGAAACCGGGAGACGGTTCTGCACGTGAACAGGCTGCATCCTGCCAGAAAGTACTGGGCGGATGGGCAAACATTGCCAACGAGTATGCTACAAAACGTTATCGTTCAAACCTGATCAACTGGGGAATGCTGCCGCTTCTGACAGATGCGGATGACAAAGCACTTCCATTTAAGAATGATGACTATATCTTCATTCCGGATGTGAGAAACGCAGTAGAAGAAAAGGCAGATGTGATCAAGGCCTATGTTGTAGGAGATGAACTGAAAGAAGTAGAGTTCCGTCTGGGTGATCTGACAGATGCCGAAAGAGAGATTATTTTGAAGGGCTGTCTGATCAATTACTATAGAGGTTAGAGATTAAACAGATGAAAAAATCAGGGAGAAACAAAAAATCTCCCTGATTTTTTATTTTCCATGCAACAAAACTTCACTTGAAAGACTCTTATGTGTGACAAAAGAGTTATTGTGAACAGTAACACAAACAAAAAAGAAAGAGAGGGGATGCGGATGTACGATTATCAAAAAAGTGCGGAAGCAGTTCTGATACGACGTGCAAAACGCGGGGACGTCAAAGCGTTTTCGGAGTTGTATTCCAGAATCTATGTGGAACTTTATAAATTTGCACTCTATACTCTGAAGCATCCGCAGGAGGCGGAGGATGCAGTCAGTGATACTGTGGTGACAGCTTATGAAAAGATATCCAGTCTCAAAAAGGAGGAGTCTTTCAGAAGCTGGATCTTTACCATATTGAGCAATCATTGTAAGAACCAGTTTCGAAAGAGAGCCCAGACACATGAGTTGGATGAGACTTATCCATCAAAAGAGTCAGACTATGCTGTCTCACAGGATGTAAAGAGTGCATTCTGGAAACTGGATGATGAAGAGCGTCTGATTGTTTCATTTTCAGTATTTGGAGGATATCAAAGTGATGAGATCGGTCAGATGCTGGATATGAATCCGGTTACGGTTCGTTCCAGAAAAAAGAGAGCTCTGGAGAAGATGCGAGTGGTTCTTCAGGAAGTGGAGGTATAAGGATGGAAAATAAAAGAGACAGACATTTTACAGAAGAGGAAATAAAAGACAAGATTGTGCAGTCAGCAGAGGGGATGGAAGTGCCTGATTCTTTAAAACCTGAGAATATTGAAAAGAAACTGGCACAGAAAAAGAAAAAACGGACACCAGTTTATGGAATTGTGGCAGCAGCGGCATGTTGTTGTCTTGTTGTGGGGGGAGTTGCACTTTCCGGACGTGGAATGATGCAGGATAAGGAAGCACAAAAAGCAGCGGAAAAGGCTGCAGACGATACAGTCGCTGAGTCGACTGCTGCGTTGGCAAGTGCGAAGGATTATGATCAGATTTACAAGTACGTTCAGGCAGCGGCAGAAGAGGAAGAGATCATGTATGGCACAGGGGGAGCTGATGGAGCGGCTCTTTATACAGGGGAGAAAGCAGTCGCTGATCAGGCTGTATCACATTCCGATACGAATGTGCGGACAGAGGGGGTCGGTGAAGGTGATGTCGTCAAGACGGACGGAAAGTATCTGTATATCATGAGCATGGATAAGGTGCAGATCCTGAATATTGAATCTGAAGAGATGAAGCAAGTAGGAACCATTTCCATGGATGCAAATGATTATCTGATCGAGATTTATTTAAAAGATGAAAAACTGGTCTGTGTGTATGCGAGAACACCGATGAGACAGACAGTCAGGGAGTCGTCAGAAGTGTGACACATACTGTGGCGGAAGTTTTTGATGTGAGCAATCCGGAAAAGCCAAAATCTTTGGGAGAGATGTCACAGAGCGGAAGTTTCCATACTATGCGTGTATCCGGAGATTACGTGTATCTGCTTAGTACGTTCTATGCCGATATTTCCGGGTCAAAGAATGATGTCAGCAGTTATGTACCGGAAGTGCAGGGGAAAGTGATGGACAGCAGTTATATTTTACTTCCGCAGCAGGAAAAGGGACGAGTTTATACAGTAGTGACTTCATTCAGTCTGAAAGACCCGACAGAGCAGATCGATCACCTGGCATTCTTCGGAGATGGCAGTCAGTGCTATGTAAGTGAGAATAATATTTATGTGTATGACACAATCTATGACGCAAAAGTCTCTCCGGTGACACAGACAGAGATTCGAAAAGTTTCTTATAAAAATGGAGAGCTGGATGGAACGGGCGATGTTGTGATCGATGGTATGGTCAATGATTCTTTTAGTATTGATGAATACAACGGATATCTGCGGGTTGTGACCACAATCCGTGAAAATGATGATACATCCGGCGGTGTGAATCCATTACTGAGGACGGATAGTGCAAGCAATACAGGCAGTCAGGGAGCAGATTCTACAAATGCACTTTATATTTTAGATAAAGACTTGAAAGAAACAGGAAAACTGGATAATCTGGCAGAAGATGAAAGAGTATATTCAGCAAGATTTATGGGAGATACCTGTTATTTTGTAACTTACAAGCAAGTTGATCCACTCTTTTCCGTAGATCTGTCTGATCCGAAAAAGCCGAAAGTACTGGGCGAACTGAAGATACCGGGATTTTCTGATTATCTGCATCCGTATGGAGACGGGCTGCTTCTTGGAATCGGAATGGATGTGGAGGAAGATGGGACAACAGTGAATGGCGTAAAACTGTCTATGTTCGATATTTCGGATCCGAAAGACGTAAAAGAAGTTGCGAAAACAGTGCTGGAGGAGTGCTATTCAACAGATGTATCCTATAATTATCGGGCAGCGTTTGTAGATACGGAGAAGAACCTGATTGGATTCCCGGGATACAAGAACCAGCAGGAATACTACATTTATTCCTATGATAAAGAAAAAGGGTTTACTTGTGTATTTGAGAAAAAGTTGAGCGGATATTCAGAAGTGAGAGGCTTGTACGCGGGAGAAAGATTTTATCTGGTGACAGAGGCGACAGTGGAGTCTTACAGATTGGATAATTTTGAAAAAGTGGATGATGTGGTGTTGTAAGAGGAGATAATTTCAAAGACCAGATATCAAGGTATACTTGCTGTACTTGATATCTGGTCTTTTATGTATGAAATTTTTAGAGGATCTTTATGAAAATTTCATTGTATCCTCAAAAAATTTCAAGTATAATAAAATTCATCTTGAAAGGAATCCCTTTCAATTTTCAAATATGGCAGAGAGACTGCCATTCAAAAAATTATTCCCAGATAAAGAGTAAAGAGATGGATAAAAGAAGTTATTGATCGGGGTGAACAGTAACTAAAGAGCGGGAGTTTGTCTGTATTTGCGATTGTGAAACATCGCGTCAAAGGATATAATAAAATCAGAAATACAAGTACATGCTCATCGAAATATTTTAAATTCCATCAGAACAAAGGAGGAGCATGTATGGAGAATAAAAAACCAACACAATTTTTAATGAAGCCAAAAGTAGATTTCTGTTTTAAAGACTGATGGAAGACGAAGAGGTGCGTAACGCATTTCTGGCAGCAGTACTTGGGATCAATCTGAAGGAAATCAATGAGAGTAAGATTTTGCCGTCCCATTTGCGTCAGAAGGATAAAGACGATAAGCTGGGGATTCTGAATTTTATAATGTTTGATGATGAAGAATATTATTGCCGTTTTCATTTCTGGTCAGATAAGGGGAGGAAGTTGTATAGTGATAAATTTGAGATTCATACACTGGAACTTCCGAAGCTGGCAAAACATGATTATCCAGAGACAGAGCTGCTGAAATGGCTTCAGTTCATCAATGCAGAGACAGAGGAGGAATTTGAAATGGCAGCAAGAAAAAAGTGAATACATTAAGAAGGCATATGAGGATCTGAATCGGATCAGCGCAGATGAGGAAAGCGTACTGGAATATGAGGAGAGAGAGCGTGCGATTCGGGATCACCAGTATTTTTCCACGGTTTATAAAAACACCGGTCTAAAAGAGGGACGACGTGAAGGCAGACAAGAAGGTAGACAAGAAGGCATACAGGCTGTTGTGGAGCTGCTTCAGGAAATGGAACTGGAAAAAGAAGTGATATGTGGAAAAGTTCAGGAAAAGTTTCACATTTCTTCACAGGAAGCAGCACAGGAAGTGGAAAAATATTGGAAGTAGGGTCAATGGGCGACTGGGAATATCCACATAAAATGTTCCAGGCTTTCATGTCAAACCAGTTCGCAGATTGCAGGGATACTAAGTGTGGTCTCACGTAGCGCCTAGTATGCCTGACTCAGTTTGATATCTTTGATAATCTGTAGAAACGTGCGTCCGATTTCGTAAATCATGTGAGATAATTGAGAGTCCTGCATTGAACATTTTCAGGCAGTATGGTATTATTTTAAATAGAAAACGGTAAGGAAAGAGGAGAGAAAACAAGACAGATTCTCTCCTTTTTCCGTATATCCGCGAAAAGAGGTTAAATGCAGATGATTTTTGATACACATGCACATTATGATGACAGACAGTTTGAAGAAGACAGAGAAGAATTGCTTGGTTCTATGCGGGAAAATGGCGTAGAGCTGATCGTAGATGCAGGTTCTGATATTGCGTCCTGGGACAAGATTGAGCAGCTGACAGACAGATATCCGTTCATTTACGGTGCGATCGGGGTACATCCGGACGAAGTGGGTGAACTGGACGAGGAGAAGATGAAGCGGATGGAACAACTGCTTGCCAGGGAAAAGATGGTCGCTGTCGGAGAGATCGGACTGGATTATTACTGGGATAAGGAGAACCGGGATTTACAGAAAATGTGGTTTATCCGGCAGCTGGAACTTGCGAAACAACTGGATTTGCCGGTGATCATTCACAGCCGGGAAGCAGCCGCAGATACGATGGAGATTATGAAGCAGTATGCAGGAGAATTAAGCGGTGTGATCCATTGTTTTTCCTATTCCCCGGAGCAGGCGAAAGAGTATGTAAAGATGGGATTTTATCTTGGAATCGGCGGTGTCGTAACCTTTAAAAATGCAAAGAAATTAAAAGAAGTGGTGCAGGAGATCCCTTTGGAGTCACTGGTTCTTGAGACGGACAGCCCGTATCTGGCTCCTGTTCCGAATCGTGGAAAACGCAATAGTTCCCTGAATCTTGTGTATGTTGCAGAAGAGATCGCAGGATTAAAGGGGATTTCTTACGAAGAGGTTGTAAGACAGACAACAGAAAATGCAAAAAAATTATATCGTTTCAAAAAGTAGAGAAAGAGGTGTGCAGATGAAAGAACCAACACTTGGAAATCCGCAGAATACGATCGCGGTGCTTCAGAAGTATAACTTTGTGTTTCAGAAAAAATTCGGACAGAATTTCCTGATAGATACGCATGTACTGGATAAGATCATCGGATCTGCAGAGATTACTAAGGATGATTTTGTGCTGGAGATCGGACCGGGAATCGGAACGATGACACAGTATCTGGCATGCGCTGCGGGAAAGGTAGCGGCAGTAGAGATCGATAAGGCATTGATTCCGATTCTGGAGGATACTCTGGATGGCTATGACAATGTGCAGGTCATCAATGAGGATGTGTTAAAAGTGGATATTGCTGAGCTTGCAAAACAGGAGAATGAAGGAAAGCCGATCAAAGTTGTGGCAAATCTTCCATATTATATTACGACTCCGATCATCATGGGATTGTTTGAAAATCATGTTCCAATGAAGAGTATTACAGTCATGGTTCAGAAAGAAGTAGCAGATCGGATGCAGGTAGGACCGGGAACGAAGGATTACGGAGCGCTGTCACTTGCGGTCCAGTATTACGCAAAACCATATATTGTAGCCAATGTACCGCCGAACTGTTTTATGCCGCGCCCGAAGGTCGGTTCTGCAGTCATCCGTCTTGACAGATATGAAGAACCACCGGTGCAGGTAAAAGATGAAAAACTGATGTTTCGGATCATCCGGGCTTCGTTCAATCAGAGAAGAAAAACGCTTGCGAATGGCCTGAAGAATTCACCGGAGCTGGATTTTACGAAGGAGCAGATCGAAGCGGCGATCGGACATCTCGGCAGAGGCGCGAGTATCCGTGGAGAAGCCCTGACTCTGGAAGAATTTGCAGAGCTTGCGAACTATTTAAGTGATCAAATCGCATAATGATTTCTGTGCAGGTCCAAACAGAATAAACAGCAATAGTTCATAAATATTTAATACACAGTTAATTGTATAGGAGCAAAATCTTTAGTATAATAAAGAAATATAAAACAAATGACGGAAGGAGAGGCTATATGCAGAGAGACATTGAGAACATCATTTTTGAAAATACACCCAAGATTCAGGAGCTGGCACATATTTGTGAGACGAATACAGCGATTGACAAAGAACTGTATACCAAGTATGAGGTGAAGAGAGGTCTTCGTGATTTAAATGGAAAAGGTGTACTTGCAGGTCTGACCAACATTTCAGATATTGTAAATACCAAAGTCGTAGACGGCAAAGAAGTTCCGTGTGAAGGAAGCCTCTACTACCGTGGATATAATATCAAAGAGCTGATCGGCGGATTTTTAAAAGCAGAGCACCCGGGATTTGAAGAGACAACATATCTCCTTTTGTTTGGAGAACTTCCGACAAAGGTGCAGCTGGATGAATTTCGGGCCATGATCGCAGAGCGCCGGACACTTCCGCCGAACTTTGTACGGGATGTAATCATGAAAGCGCCGAGCAGTGATATGATGAACAACATTTCCCGCTATATCCTGAGTATGTATACATACGATGACAAAGCGGATGATATTTCGATTCCGAACGTACTTCGTCAGTGTCTGAATCTGATCAGTCAGTTCCCAATGTTTATGGTATATGCCTACCATGCATATAATTACAGAAGAGGTGAGGATCTTTATATTTATGCACCTCATCCGGAGCTTTCCGCAGCGGAGAATATCCTGATGATGCTTCGTGAAGACAGAAAGTATACAGCGCTTGAGGCAGAGATCCTGGATATGGCACTTGTGCTTCATATGGATCATGGCGGTGGTAATAACTCCACCTTTACGACTCATGTAGTTACTTCTTCCGGTACCGATACGTATTCTACGATTACAGCAGCGATGGCTTCCCTGAAAGGACCGAAGCATGGCGGTGCGAATGTAAAAGTGACACAGATGTTTGAGGATATGAAGGCAACACTGACAGACTGGACTGATGAAGAGCAGATCCGTCAGTATCTGGAAGCACTGTTGGATAAGAAAGCCTTTGATAAAAAAGGTCTGATCTACGGAATGGGACATGCGGTTTATTCCATTTCTGATCCTCGTGCAGATGTATTTCGTGCGTTTGTAAAGCAGCTTGCACAGGAGAAAGGCTGCGAGGCAGAGTATGCGCTTTATGAGAAGGTAGAGCATATGGCTCCGGAAGTAATCGCCGAGAAGCGCAAGATTTACAAAGGTGTCAGTGCGAATGTGGACTTTTACAGTGGTCTGGTGTACAGTATGCTGGATCTTCCTCCGTCACTGTATACACCGATCTTTGCGGCTGCACGTATTGTAGGATGGAGTGCACACCGTCTGGAAGAGCTGAAGAATGCGGATAAGATCATCCGTCCGGCATATAAGCCGCTGGCTCCTCATCGGGAATATATAAAATTAGATGACAGGTAGAGAGAAAGATGAAAGATGAATTTTACTTTCCATCCAAAGATGGAAATACAGAGATTCATACAATTGAATGGAAACCGGAAGGACAGGTAAAGGCAGTCTTGCAGTTGAGTCACGGGATGGTTGAGTATGTTGACAGATATTCGGAGTTTGCAGAATATCTCTGCGAAAAAGGATTTTATGTAGTCGGCAACGATCATCTGGGACATGGAAAGTCAGTACAGAGTAAGTCAGAGTATGGATTTTTTAATGAAAAATATGGAAATGCATGTGTTCTTGGAGATTTACATACATTGAGACAGCGGACGATGAAAAAATACCCGGACGTGCCTTATTTTATGCTTGGACACAGCATGGGATCGTCTCTGCTGAGACAATATATTCAGATGTATGGCAATGGACTCAGTGGAGCGATCATCATGGGGACCATGTCAGAGCAGAATAAGACGGAACTCAAGCTTGGAAAAGATCTGTGCAGGATACTGGCAGTTTTAAAAGGATGGCATTATCGAAGCAAGCTGGTAGACAAGATGGTGAATGGACCTTTCTGTAAAAAATTCAAGCCGGCAAGGACGAGGGCAGACTGGGTGACCAGTGATACGGAAAAGCTGGATCAGTATGTTTCCGATCCGCTGTGTTCGTTTGTATTTACAGTAAATGCCTACTATCAGATGTTCTGCGGAATTCAGCAGACGCAGAAGCGGGAAAGCATCTATATGATACCGAAGACGCTGCCGATTTTTATGGTGTCCGGTTCGGACGATCCGGTCGGAGGATTCGGCAAAGGTGTCAGAAAGATCTATGAGAAGTATCGGGCGGCCGGAATACAGGATGTGACTTTGCGGCTGTATGCCGGAGACCGACATGAGATTTTGAATGAAACAGACCGGGAGCAGGTATATCAGGATTTATACGAATGGATGCAGAGTAAGATGGAAGTATAATCAGAATCCGCTGAAAGTGTTTCAACGTTGCACTTTCAGCGGATTTTTTATTTACCGGCATCCATATAGTTATATAATGTGAATTTTGAGATGCCGAGTATAGAAGCTACCTTATCTCCGGACTTCGTGATCAGAAAAGCGCCGGCATCATTTAAATACTGAACCACTTTGATTTTTTCGTCTTTTGTCATCAGTGCTGCCGGTTTCCCGATATTGGAGATAGCCTGTTCGATCAGGGTATCCAGAAGCTCGGTGACATTGTGTGTAATCTGAGGAGTCGCACTGCGGGAAGCGGATGGCTCGGCGGGATTCTGTGTCTGGATAAAGGACTGCAGGAACTGATTCGCTGCAGCCAGTGCGGTAATATCATAATTGATAGAAAAAATATAGGCAAGCGTTCCGGATTCGTCCTTAATGTAAAAGGTCGAAGACTTCAGCAGACGTCCGTCATTTGTTTTTGTCAGATAAGCGTACTGATCCTGCAGTGTGGACGGATCGGCTTTGATCGCTTCCAGTACGACATTGGATGCACTGTCACCGGATTTTCGGTCAGTGACATGTCCGTTTTCAATATATAAGATTGTGTTTTCGATTCCATGGCGTACATCGTGGATCACGATTTCGCAGGAATCACCGAACTGCTGTGCAAGTCCGTGCGCAATTTGTTTTAATAGATCTAAAGAGTATCCCATTGTTTACATCCTCTCCTGATAAATGTGTAATCGTCTTCTATGATATCATGATTCGTTAACGCTCATTATATCATAAAAAGAAAACAGAAGCTAAAAGAAATTTAGACATCTGAAAATATTTCAGAAATCAGGTTGAATTCATGTGCTGATAAGAGTATTCTATAAATATCAAATGAACAGATAGAAATGCCGGAAAAAGGAGGAGTCCTATGAAATTATTAGTAAAAAATGGTATGATCGCAACAGAGTCGCAGGTATTTCAGGGGGATATTCTGATCGAAGATGAAAAATAAAGTCCATAGGAACAGTTTTGGAAGAGGAGGATGCCGAGGTGATCGATGCCACAGGCAGATATGTGATCCCGGGGGGTGTGGACGTACATACGCATATGGATCTGCAGTCAGGAAAGTATCGTGCAGTGGATGATTTTTATGATGGAACGGTGGCAGCAGCCTGTGGAGGAACAACGACGATCGTGGATCACATGGCGTTCGGCCCGAAGGGATGCAGCCTGTGGCATCAGGTGGAAGAATATCATCGTCTGGCAGATGGGAAATCAGTCATTGATTATGGATTTCATGGGGTGATCCAGCATGTCAATGCATCCATACTGGGGGAGATGAAAGAGATTGCCGAAAATGATGGAATTACAAGTTTTAAGGTATATACGACATATGATGACATGTTGACTGATGACGAGATTTTTCAGGTACTCAAAGAAGCAAAAAAGGACGGGATAGTGATCGCAGTGCACTGCGAGAATGATGGTGTGATCAATTATCTTAGGAAGACATACCGCGAGTCGGGATGTACAGAGCCAAAGTATCATCCGCTCAGCAGACCGGCGCGTTGTGAGGCGGAGGCAGTGGACCGTCTGCTGCATCTGGCAGCCATGGCAGGTGATGCACCGCTGTATATTGTACATTTGTCCAGCAAAGAAGGGCTGATGGAGGTTATGAAAGCGCGGGCATCCCACCAGAAGAATTTTGCAGTGGAGACCTGTACGCAATATCTGACTCTCACGGATGAGATGTATGAAGATCCCAAGGAAGGCTGAAAGCGATCATGTCTCCGCCGCTTCGCAAAAAGAGGATCAGGATGCATTATGGCAGGCATTAAAGGATGGCGTGATCGATGTTGTGGCAACAGATCACTGCCCGTTTCACTTTGGGAAAGAAAAGCAGGCAGGAGCGCAGGATTTTACAGCTTGTCCAAACGGTGCACCGGGAGTTGAAGAGCGGATGCGCATTCTGTTCTCTGAGGGTGTGATGAAAGGCAGAATTACACTGCCGCAGATGGTGCATTATCTGTGTACGAATCCTAGCCGGATGTATGGATTATATCCGCAGAAGGGAACTCTGCTGCCGGGTTCAGATGCGGATCTGATTCTCTTAAATCCGGAGAAAGAGCGCATACTGACACATGCGGATATGCACAGTGCAGTAGATTATACCTGTTATGAGGGGATGGCAGTGAAAGGTGAGATTGAACTGGTCATGCAGAGAGGGCATGTGATCGTGAAAGAGAATCAGTTCTTAGGTAAAAAAGGAGACGGAAAATATCTGAAACGGCATAAGAGCGTATTGGCAGAATAAAGAAAAGGATGGACAGTGATGGAATTTACAATTAGAAATATGATGGAACAGGATAAACAGGAAGTATTGGATATGATGCGGGTATTTTACGCATCTCCCGCAGTGCAGAGTAATGGATCGGATGAGATTTTTGAGAATGATATCAGAACATGCATAGGAGGGAGTCCATATCTGGAAGGATATGTGTTTGAAAATGAAGGGCAGCTTTTGGGGTATGCCATGGCAGCCAAAAGCTTTTCCACAGAGTTTGGAAAGCAGTGTGTCTGGATCGAAGATCTGTATATGAAGCCAGAAAGCAGAGGACTTGGTATCGGAAGTAAGTTTTTTGAATATATAGAAGAAAAATACGCAGACGTGGTAGTTCGCCTGGAAGTGGAAGAAGAAAATGAAAGAGCAGTTCATGTCTATAAAAAAGCAGGATATGAAGTACTGCCATATATGGAGATGATCCGTAAATAAATAATAGAGAAGACCTGAAAGTGGAAGTGATATACTCCTTTCGGGTCTTTTTTGAGTTGTTTGTTTTGCACTGAAATGATATAATTGAAATATGATTTTAGTGCAAAATGCTCAAAATTAGTTTGGGTAAAAGATGTCGTAAAACAGGAGGTGCAAAAACATTGAAATGCGATGAAAAGTTAGTCAGACTGGAAGAAACCTATGGGGATTGGGTGAAACAGGAAAAAGAAAACTGCAGGATGAGCTCCGGGGAGATGACGAAGGAATTGTATCCGTATCAGGCCCTGTTTTCTCCGATTCAGGTGAATAAGACTATGATCAAAAACCGCGTGGTAATGGGACCGATGGGGAATCTGAATATGTGTGAAGAGTCAGGACGTCCCAATGACAAGATGCTTCAGTACTTTTTCGCCCGTGCAAAAGGGGGGACAGGGCTTTTGACAACAGGGCTGATTCCGGTCAGTCACGGAATCGATCCGACGGTGACAGAGGTGGATGATCTGTCACTGTTTCCGAGAATCGATCATGCCAGAACAGTGTTTGCAGGTTGGAGAGATCTTGCACAGGGAGTACATGCGTATGGAAGTAAAATCTTTATTCAGATTACACCGGGACTTGGAAGAGTAGGACCACCGACTTGTGTGATGACAAAACATAAGATTCCGGTTTCTGCGTCCGTGAATCCGAGCTTTTATATTCCGCAGCTTCCATGTATTCCGCTGACAGATGCCAATTTGAAAAAAATTGTAAAAAACTGCGGGCAGGCGGCAGCAGATGCAAAAGAGATGGGATTAGACGGTATCTACCTGCATGGGCATGAAGGATATCTGCTGGAACAGATGACGAATCCGGCATTTAACAGAAGACAGATGGGACGCTATAAAGATTATGAAATGTTTGGGCTTGATATCATCCGTGAGATTCGAAAGAGGGCGGGAGATTCCTTCCCGATCATGTATCGGATTGACCTCTCACTGGCACTGAACGAAACATATCAGGAACGGATGAATGAAGTCAGCAGTCTGAAGCGGTTTAAAAATGGAAGAACGATTAAGGATACCCTGCATTATATGGCGAAACTGGTCCGTGCCGGAGTGGATCTGTTTGATGTGGATCTGGGCTGCTATGACAACTGGTGGCTGCCGCATCCACCGGAGGGAATGCCGGCGGGATGTTTCCTTGATATGTCCAAGATCGCAAAAGAATTCTTCCGCAGAAATCGTATCAAATCGAATACCGGAGTGGACGTTCCGGTTGTTGCAGTCGGAAAACTGGGGTATCCGGATATCGCAGAAAAAGCGATCCGGGATGGTGACTGCGACATGGTGATGCTTGCCAGACCACTGCTTGCAGATCCGGACTGGTGCAACAAGGCGTTGCCGGCAATGTGGAGGAGATCCGGCCGTGTATCGGCTGTCAGGAAGGCTGCGTTAATGAGTTTATTCTGGGAGGCATCCTCAGTGTGCAGTTAATCCGCGAACCGGATTCGAGGAACGTTTTCCGGAAACCTTTACACCGGCTGAGAAAAAGAAAAACATTGCTGTTGTGGGAGGCGGGCCGGCAGGAATTACATTTGCATTGATCGCGGCAAAACGCGGACACAACGTAACCTTGTATGAAAAATCAGAGAAGCTGGGCGGCAAGATTGCTGTAGGAAGTATTCCGAAGATCAAATTTGACCTGCGCAACTATCTGGCATACCTTGAGAAACAGGTGGAGCTTTGTCAGGAGCAGTATCAGCTTCAGGTACATAAAAATACAACGGTGACTGCAGAACTTCTAAAAGAAAAAGCATATGATTCAGTTATTTTTGCGTATGGAACAAAGGAAATCTTTCCGCCGTTTGAAGGCAGAGAGGAGGCAAATCTAATCCTTGGAACAGACCTTCTGGAACATCCGGAAAAAGCGGAAGGTGCAAATAATATCGTGATCGTAGGCGGTGGAGTGGTAGGCTGTGAGACTGCACACTGGCTGGCAAATGAATATGGAAAGAACGTTACGGTTCTGGAAATGCTGCCTCATTTTATGATGGGGGTCTGTACAGCAAACCGAGGACATTTGCTTCATTATCTGGAAAAATCAGGGGTGCGGCTGTATAACTGTACAAAGGTAAAAGCGCTTGCAAAAGACGGCGTTTATGTGGAACAGAATCAGTCCCAAACTGTGCCGGATCCGTATAATACCTGGCAGCCGCTGCTTCCTCCGAATATTCCGAACCCGATGGAGAAAGCAATCAAAGAAGAAATCGTGGAGAAGAAGATTCCGGCAGATCTGATCGTGTTGGCAATGGGGGGAAAAGCGGATGAGACATTTTTCTTTGAAGCGGGAGAAGAACATCTGGCAAAAGAGATTTATAACATTGGAGACAGCAGCCGGGCAGGAAGAGTTCTGGAGGCAGTACGCGGTGCATATCATCTTGCAGTGCGGATTTAGTGGAAAGGAAGAAAAGGTATGAGCAGAGAGACAAAAATTATCGCATTGACCGGAAAAGGGGGCGTGGGAAAGACTTCTATTTCCGCAGCTCTTGTAAAGCTTCTGGTTGAGGAATTTCCGGAGGAAAAGATCCTTGCCATTGATGCAGATCCGGCGATTGGTCTGGCTACAGCACTGGGAATTGAGCCCAAACTGACGCTGGATGACATTCGAAACGAAATTGTTGCGAATGTGGAGGATGGAAATACAAAGGAAGCAATGGAATTGTTGTCTGAGTCCAGGTATAAGATCGCAGAGGCAATCGTCGAAAAAGAAGGTTTTGCGTTTCTTGCAATCGGACGTCCGGAGTCAGCCGGATGTTATTGCCGCATCAATTCATATTTAAAAGAAGTGATCACGATGATCTCAGAGCAGTTTGATTATGTGGTCATTGACGGAGAGGCAGGCATTGAGCAGATCAACCGCCGTGTAATGGAGAAAGTGACCCATCTGCTTTTGATCTCGGATACCAGCAAAAAGGGATTGGAAGTCATCAAGACAATTGAAAATGTTGCAATGGAGCTGGTGAAATATGACCGCATCGGTCTGATCGTGAACCGGGTGGAGGACCCGGCGATGATCGAAAGACTGGATACCAGAGGTCTGGAGCTTTTGGCAGCGATCCCGTCAGACAAAAAACTGGCATTGTATGATTTTGAAGGACGCAGCATTATGGAGCTTCCAGAAGAATCACCTGTGGTAGTCAATGTGCGGGATGCAATGCAGAAGTTCGGCATTCTGCTGTAAGTGTCAGGAGGGCTGTTATGAAAGATCTAAAACATATGATCTATTTTGAAAAGTTACTGGACAGTGCCTGTAACGATCTGGTCCGGGAAGCGCAGAAGGAGAACCGGTCGCTGTTGGTACACCTGTTTCATATCCGGAAGTGCTGCTGAATCTGGATCACTGTTTTCTGTCAGACTACGGGCTCCGTATATGGGTTCTACAGAGATTGCAACGTATTATCTGGCAAGCAGTGCCTGCGAATTTTCCAGAGCATTGCTGGAACGGGCGATCGAGGGCGGATTTCAGTTTCTGGATGCGATTGCCGGGGTTGATATCTGTGAATGCATGAACCGGTGTTACGAAAATATGGAACTGCTGGAGATCCAGGGGAAAGAGAAAAAGAATTTCTTTATCAGCTATGTGGATGTGCCGGGAAAAGATGAAGAGATCACGGTGGAGCATGTGGTAGAGCAGCTGCGAAGAAAGGTTCTGGAACCGCTGCATGAACGGTATGGAACGGATATATCCGATGCGGCGATGAGAAAAGCTGTGGAGAAGCACAATGAGATCTGCAGGATCATTTCTGAGATGGGAGAAATGCGAAAAGCAGAAAATCCGGTGATCACAGGCGCAGAATTTCACAAGATTGTTCTTGCAACCTATGTCTGTCCAAAAGATCTGATCCTGGATAAATTGTATGAAACACTGGAGGAACTCAAACACAGGGAGCCGGATAAAAAATCAAAATTCCGTGCAAGAGTTGTGATCGTGGGCGGAGAGATCGATGATCCGGATATGATCGAACTGGTGGAAGACAGCGGTGCTTATGTTGCCGCAGACCGGTTCTGTTATGGATCGATCCCGGGCCGTCAGGAAATTGTATTAAATGATACGGAGGATGTGCTCACTCAGATTGTGCGGATCAATATTGATCAGACCTCCTGTCCGAGGTATGTCACGCCAAATAAGATCAAGTACAGACAGGATCAGGCGGCGAAACTGGTGGAGGAATATCATGCAGACGGTATTATTTATGAGCAGATGAAATTCTGTTCCTACTGGTCTTTTGAGAGAACACTGCAGAGTCATGTTCTTGCCGAAGAATATAAGATACCGACCTTATCAATTGACCGGCCGTATCAGGCAAAATCAAGCGGACAGCTTCGAACCCGGGTACAGGCATTTGTGGAGAGTCTGGAAATCAAGAAGATCAAAGCGCGCAGAGAGGAGGCCGGAAAATGAGACGAGGAACAAAAATCCAGAAGTTGAAACAAGCACTTCCGGGGATTGTAAAGGATGTCAGGCATTATGCAAAACCAAGGGTAAAGCTGCATAATGAAGGGCTTGGAGATTACTATACGGAAGGGTACCGTTCTCTGAACCAGAGGGAGTGGAAAGGGGTAAGAGATACAGCGTATGATTTTGCCTCCTGGCTGAAGGTATATGGATATATGGCAGTGACACTCGGAAAGCATCCGGTGGCGCTGACGAAATCCTTTGTGCGTTACCCGTGGATGGCTTCTTATCTGACGGTGGCGAATATGCTGGACCGCCATAAGCTGGGACTGCGCGGAAAACAGCTCCGTTATACGCAGGAACAGTTTTACGGAGTGGTACATAACTCGGTAGATGTGATCGCCAAGATCATTGAACGAGATGAGAATCTCAATTCACCAAATAATAAACGGGCTGCAAAATTACGTGCAAAGACGGTGATGTTTGACGAGATGACCCCATCGATCATTATGGCAGGTTTTCCGATGCTGGACTGGATCGATATTGCCATGTCACCGGTCTGCCTTCCGGGAGAGGTTGATCAGAACGCAAATATTATGTATGTAGATGCGGCAGAGCGTATGGGACTGGCGGCAGATGTGTGTCCGCTTCCATCCGCAGAGGTTGGATGTGCGATTGTGGATGACTATCCGCAGGTGGGGAGTTCTTTTATCACAAGTTCTATGCCGTGTGACGGATCTCTCGGCGCGGCTCTGTTTATGGACCGCTATATGAAAAAACTGCCGAGCTTTACGCTGACCCCGCCGCAGCGGTTTAATGAACCGGAGACGAATGCGTATGCAGTCAAGGATCTGAAGAACTGTATCCGGTTTATCGAAGAGACTTACGACGTGAAGTGGGACTGGGATGCATTCTGGAAAAAGGCAGAAGAATATAATAAGACAACACAGTGCATGCTGGACAAATGGGATGTCAACTGTACGCCTTATCCGCAGGTCATAGGAAGTGCGCTGTCCCTTCAGAGAGAGTATGAATTCCAGACAGCGGCATGTCTGGATTCGTTTATGACAAAGCAGGATGAAAAAGTGACGAAGATGATGCTTAAAGGGTATGAGGAAGACCGGGAAGCAGACAGAAGAGATTATAAATACCGCGCCATTGTATGGTGCTGTCCGGCACATTACTACACCCATTTTACAACCTGGGCGGAACATACGTGGGGAATTCGCACTCTGGTCGATATGGAAAGTATGCTGAGTTATCATTTTTATCATATCGGGGACAAAGAACAGGCGCTGACGGATATGGCAATGGCATATGAGCGGATGATGATGCGTTCCCACAGCAACGGCGGATATGTTAATGCGCTGGATGAGTGCTGGAAGATGTGCGAGAAATTTAATGCGAATATTGTGATCATGTACGATCATGTTTCCTGCAAAAACTTTGGCGGTCTTCATGGATTGTTTGAAGATCAGGCAAGAGAGCGGGGCATTCATCTGATCTGGGTACAGCATGATCTGATGGATCCGAGAACCGTGTCCAGAAAAGCAATGCGCGATGCAGTCAACAAATATATGTCAACGGTGTTCAGGGAAGAACCACTGGATCCGACCTATCTGGATTATAGTGATGAACTGACCTGGTAAGGAGGGAAAAAGATGAAATATTTCGGGGGATGTGATGTAGGTTCGACCTATACGAAAACGGTGATCCTGGATGAAAACGGGGCGATCGTTGCAGCAAATACGATCAAGAGTAAGATCAACAGTGCGCAGAGCGCCAAGGCAGGGCTGGATCAGGCGATCGCGGATGCCGGTCTGAAGGAGATTTCCGATCTGACGTATCTGATCGGAACCGGATACGGGCGAAACAAAGTACCGCAGGCAGATGAAAATATTTCCGAGATCAGCTGTCATGCAATGGGTGTGCATGTGACAGATCCGTCGGTGCGGGCGATCATTGATATCGGCGGACAGGATGTAAAAGGAATTGCGGTTGATACGGACGGAACGGTGAAAACATTTGCGATGAATGACAAATGTGCGGCCGGTACAGGGCGTTTCTTTGAATCCATGGCGAATGCGTTCGAGATGTCTCTGGAAGAATTTTCGAAGCTGAGTCTTACAGCGGAAAATGTGATCCCGATCACGGCACAGTGTACGGTATTTGCAGAGTCTGAGGTTATCACACTGGTCGGAGAAGGAAAACCGCAGAATGAAATTGCGGCAGGAATTCAGCAGGCGGTTGCAAAACGCTGTTTTGTAATGGCGAAAAAAGCCGGAGCGAAAGATGCGATCACACTGACGGGCGGATGTGCGAAAAATCAAGGATTAAAAGCAGCGATTGAGAAGGTGCTCCGTATGAAGGTCATAGAACTTAAGATCGATCCGCAGCTGATGGGTGCGCTCGGAGCGGCAGAATATGCGCGACAAAAGGGATTAGACTTATAAGGAAGGGGCGATCCGGATGAAAAAACAGTCAGATTTTTTGCAAAAGTGTTTCTTGCCGTGAGTGCAGTGACAGCGGTTTTGTTTACCATCTATATGACCAATGCAGATTCCAAGCTGATCGAATTTATTTATGACAAGCTGCTTCATTATCATGAGACGAAAAAAGTAGAGGATCACATTTAGTTATGCAAGTATATGATAAAGTTATCGAGACAACAAGAGAATTACTGAAGCCTTTCCCGGTAAAAGAGCTGAACAGGAATCATGCAAAACCATGGAATCTGCTCAAAGAAAATGAATTCCTGCTTCAAAAAGAAGTGGCGTTTGAGCTGGGAATCCGTTCGCAGCCGTCCACGTGTTATCAGGCGGTGACCTCTTCGAAAGAGTTACTTCCCGAAGACAAGATTCTTTTATATGGACCGGATCTTCCGGAGATCAAAAAGAATGTTCCGTTTACCAGGATCACGTGGATCCAGATTGATCCGATCGAAGATCAGGATAAAGCGTACCAGCGGATCAAAAAACTGGAATTCGCAAAATTTAAGATCATTCCGGAAGGTACATGATGCTGTCGTCCAGCATGGATCAAAAAGAACAGGTGCGGGTGAGCAAAAAAGCAATGAAAAAAGCACTGGACTTTGCGACCGTGGGAAATCTGATGATCCAGAAATATAAAGAAGAATTTCAGGCAAAGCATGTCCAGATTCTGTTTATCACACGGGAGCTTCCGGTGATGGACCAGCTCATCGCACAGGGGAAAAAGGTGGATGAGATCACAAATGCATTTGACCATATTTTGAAAAATATTATTCTGGATTGCGATCTGTGTCCGTTGCATCCGATCTGCGATGATGTAGAGGAACTGCGGCAGATACATTTTGCCAGAAAGTAAGAGAATGTCCCGTAGAAATCAAGTAACTTCTGCGGGACATAATAAAGCGTGTAGTATAGAGGAAATACATCAAACTCTCAGACATTGTCTGTGTGACAATTCATGTGTCTGGAACATGGTTTCTAAACAGTTCAAATTCAAAGGCAGTTTCGCTGACTCTTCAGTTTGGATGAAAGAAAAATAGTTATCTAAAGAGGAAATAGGTACTATTGAACTAATTTATATAGTATTATAATGTGTTAAAAAGTCCGAAAACAGTTTGAAATGTTTACATATTTACAAAGTTACATGTTTACAATGTGCTTAACGGGTGGTATATTATAGATATAAATAAGGCACTACTGATAGTTGGTTAGTCCAGATTTAATAAGTTACAAAAAAGTAACCGCAATCCTTTGGCTGAGGGGCGGTTACTTTTTTGATTGATTAATATATGCAATCAGAGGGTTCAGTCCCCCTGTTGAAGGACTAACCGCCTACCATTCTCATGTAGTGCCTTGTCTTATTTTATCAAACACATTGTTGCATGACAAGATATTTTGTCAGAATCCATATATGCAAGTAATTTGAAATATAAGTGGCAGCTATGAAAATTATGTTAGTATTATCAAATGCAGAAGGAGATTGTAATAAGCCAATACAACTTACAGACAACAAAGCAAAATCAGAAATGGAAAAGTTGCAAAACTTATAGGAAGATATTATTTAAAGAATAAAATCAACAGATATTCTTTTAGAAAAATTTGCCCAAAAGACATTTGGGGGAGATGCAGGAACAGCGAAAACCCGCTAACCTTTCGGCTAACGGGTTTCGTTGTTTTATAGTTATCTAAAGGAATGAGAGTAAAGTGTGACATCTTGGGTCGCCCCAAGATGCCGTTACTTTATGAGGGGAGATAGTTGTTTATCAACTATCTGAGTATTAGTATACGGAATAAATGTGTCCAAAGTATGTTGAATCTATTAAAGAAATAGAAAAATTCTTATGAAATTCTTAAAACATGTCAGGATTTTGGAATCCGTATTGTATTCCCGGCATAGATCAGATTTGGATTTTGAATGTTGTTTAATGCTTGCAAAGTGGCAATAGTTGTTCCAAATCGCTGGGCAATTTCACTCAGCGTATCTCCGGATCGTATCACATAAGCGGTATATTGCGGGGCGGGTGGTTTCGGTTTCTGAGACAAATGATTTAGTCCTGCATTTTTTATAATAGAAGGATAATCAACAAAAACATAGTCCAGATCAACGTCCCCGGATATTCCGGCGATCTCTCCCTGACTTGTGAATTGCCACATCTGGCAGTCTGTATTATCCAGCTTGCTGTTATAAAAAGCGTACCACAGTGCATATCTTGAAGAAAGTGACAGAAGACGGTACGTTTTGAGGAAATTCCGGTTGCTGTAATACATTGCAAAATATCCGTTTTTTTCCATTCTGTCACAAAAATTCTGCACAATTTTCCCTACGGTTTCCGGTGTGAAAGCAACTCCGTTTTGTGCGGCATAGTTTACAGATGCCTGTTCAATATCGTAGCATACAGGATAATCGAGACGATAACCGGAGATTGCTTTGAGACAGCCATCAGCTTCCTGGCGTGCAATCTCCGGAGTCAGGGCATAGCAGAACCAATAGACTCCGATCGGGAGACCAATCCGGTTACATTCTGAGGCATTGCGTTTAAATTGTGGATCAATCGTGTTAAAACCATAGCCGGCACGGAGCATGGCAAACTGATACCTGCGGCTTTGACCTTTTCCCAATCTACATTTCCTTGAAATTCGCTGACATCCAGTCCTTTTATTTGCATTATATAATCCTTTCATAAAATATAAAAACGGGTTTCTTATGTTTATTATATGAAAAAATGAGGAATATGTGCAGAGTAGCAGTGATTGTTTTTCATAAGGATTATAACGGCATTGTTACAAACAGAAATGAAATCGAATTAAGAATTTCCTAAGATTTTCCCCAATGGCTCTTAAAAAAATGAGAATATCATGTATACTGTAAAGGAGGTGATGAAAATGTATAGTATTTTAGTTTGTGATGATGATAAAGAAATAGTAGAAGCAATTGAAATATATCTTACACAGGAAGGGTATCAGGTTCTGAAGGCTTATGATGGGATGCAGGCATTAAAGATGCTGGAGACGGAAACGGTGCATCTTTTGATTCTGGATGTTATGATGCCGCGTCTGGACGGGATCAGGGCGACTTTGAAGATCCGTGAAACGAACAGTATTCCAATTATCATTTTATCGGCAAAATCTGAAGATGCGGATAAGATTCTGGGGTTGAATATCGGAGCGGATGATTATATGACAAAACCATTCAATCCACTGGAGCTGGTTGCAAGAGTGAAATCTCAGCTTCGTCGTTACACACAGCTTGGCGGGAATGTGAGTAGTACGCAGGAGACGATTTATGAGGTTGGCGGCCTTCGGATCAATGATGATCTGAAAGAAGTAACGGTAGACGGAGAAATGGTGCGCCTTACTCCGATTGAATACAATATTTTATTGCTTTTGATGAAGAATCAGGGAAGAGTATTTTCGATTAATCAGATTTACGAATCCATCTGGAATGAAGATGCAATCGGAGCGGATAATACGGTAGCAGTACATATTCGTCATATCCGGGAGAAGATTGAGATCAATCCAAAGGAACCGCGATATTTGAAAGTGGTATGGGGAGTAGGATATAAGATCGAGAAATTATAGAAGGGAGTTTTTCATGAGTAAATGGTATAAAAGTGCGCTTGTAAAAGGCATTTTGATCTTTCTTTCTGTTCTTTCGGCAATTACGGCACTGCTGAGTCTGGTGATTATTTCCACATATTCTGTAAGTGTAAAAGAAATCTGGAATAAAAAGCCGACAGAGTATACAGATTCCAAAGAATTTGAGAATCAGATGTGCCGGGCTACGATGGATGTTTTAGGTCAGATTTCCTATGAAGATATTTCGAGACAGATGGAAAATACAATCCGGATAAGCTGATCGATATCATGCAGTATGGATATAACGGAAGGCACTATGATGAAGAGACGGAAAGACTGCGGTATAAACTCTCGGATCTTCAGAAATGGAGTGAGGAGTATCAAAATAACTATGCAACGCAGGAAAATCCCATCGTTGTCTGTCAAAAAGCAGATAAAACCTATCATTACTATTACTGGGATGAATTTTTAAGTCTGCTGAAAAAGAAAACGCTGACAGTGGATATAGATGGATATACATCTGATGAGATTGTAAATGCACTGGCTTCTGGAAATGTGAGTCTCAGTCAATTTGCCGGACATGATATTCTGGATGAAAAAGGCGAGACGGTGTACCGGGATTTCTGGGGATTCAGTGGTGCCATTGAAGAAGAGGCGCGGCCGGATGGAGGAAATAATATTCTGGATGTTGTAAATCAGACGCCGCAGCTGAATGGAAAGCTGAGTGAAGTGTATGCACAATTGGGCAGCATCCTGTCAAATCTTTATTATGATTTCCAGTCTTATCAGAACAGTGCAGAATGGACAGAGGGAAATACAAACTTTGCCTATATTTTTGTTGATAAAGAAACAAAAAAAGTTTATACAAATCGCAAGGAATATCAGGATTACAACAGTGTAAAAGAAAATATCTCAGATATTCAGAAAAATGCGAAGTATATGATTGTTCAGCCAAAGCTTTCTGATTTTAAGACCAATATGGATATCACAGCAAATGACTGGAAGGAGTTTGTAAAGTCACAGCGCAGAAACAGCAACGGTGATTTTATTTTTGCAGCGGCAGTAGATACCAGGTTTTCAATACAGGATTCTTTTTATCTGGATAAGAAATTATATGATGAATATGCACCTTATATCAATCGTGCGGTGATCCTGCTCGGTGCGGCAGTATTACTGATAATCGTGAGTTTGATATGGCTGACAGTGATCGCCGGAAGAAACAACCGAAGTGACGGAGTGCATTTGAATGTATTTGACAGATGGAAAACGGAGCTTGCAGCAGTGTTTGTGATTGGGATCTGGATAATTCCGATGATGTTCTGGATGAATAATGGGAATATGGCCTCGGGTATTTTGCAGAAAGCACGGATTTGATGACTGCAACGATCGGATATTCTTATGAATATGCATCCGGATATGTTCCGACAATGCAAGATATGATCCAACTTGCATGTACAGCGGCTTATACCATGATCATGTTCCTGGTCGGATATCTGAGCCTGGTCCGCAGGATAAAAGCGGGAACGATGTGGAAGAACAGCGTATTGTATGCGTTTTGCAGATTCTTTAGAATATTCTGGAGAAACAGAAATGTGGTGTGGAGAATGGTTGTATCAGGGGTGATACTGATTGGAATCCACTGGATGCTGGCATTATTCAGAACGCCGGGATTTGTGCTGATCACGCTGGCAGCAGATGCATTCATTGTGTATTATCTGGTATTGAATGCGATTGCAAAGAATAAAATCATAAAAGGAATCAAAGCAGTTGCAGGAGGAGATCTGGAATATCAGATTTCTCTGGAACATCTCAGAGGAGAACAGCGTGAAGTAGCAGAAATGCTGAATGATATCGGAACCGGATTGCAGAAGGCTGTGGAAAAAAGCGTGAAAAGCGAGCGTCTGAAAACGGATCTGATCACAAATGTATCTCATGATATCAAAACACCGCTAACTTCCATTATCAATTACGTGGATATCCTGAAACGATCCAATATTGAAGATCCTAAGATACAGGGGTATCTGGAAATTTTGGAGGCAAAAGCACAGCGTCTGAAAACATTGACAGAGGATGTTGTAGAAGCATCCAAGGTGAGCAGCGGGAATATCAATCTGCAGTTGATGGATGTCAATCTGGTAGAGATGATGAATCAGACGACGGGAGAGTTTGCAGAAAAATTTGAACATAAGAATCTGGAGCTGATTCAGACACTTCCAAATGAGCCGGCGATTATTCATGTAGATGGAAGAAGAATGTGGAGAGTATTGGAAAATCTTTATAATAATGCGGCGAAGTATGCAATGCCGGGGACGAGAATTTATGCAGATCTGCGCACTGATAAGGATGAAGTGATATTTTCTTTGAAAAAATGTTTCGGAGTATCCGCTCAATTTCTCAGCAGATGAACTGACAGAACGTTTTATTCGCGGTGATATTTCAAGGAGTAACGAAGGAAGCGGACTGGGATTATCGATTGCGAAAAGTCTGGTACAGATGCAGGGCGGAAAACTGGAATTATATCTGGACGGAGATCTTTTTAAGGCGACAGTTCGTTTTAGAAAAGCAGATAAAAAAGAACAAGATTCATGTTTTTTCAGAGAGAATTCTGAAGAAGAGTAGGAGAGGCGGGAATTTTTCCCGTCTTCTTTTAATTTAAGACTTGTTTTATTGCACGAGACTTTATTTTGTTTTACAATAGTTACTGTTCACACATAGCTTATATAGAAAACAAATGACAAGGGGAATCGCATGGAAACGATCAAAAAATTATTATCAGATATTTTAAATATAGAATTTGTTCAGGCAGTTTTGAGCAATCCGAGGAAAAAAGAGGGAATTTTAAAGGTAAAGGTTCGGCCGATCGAGAAAAAAGGCAATTTATTTTTTCAACTGGAGTCTTTTACAAAAACACAGGCCTTTCATGAGAATCTGGACCCGATTTCGGCACGAGACCGATTGCTGGAATATATGGAAGAATTCCGGCAGATGCAGGCATCTACAGTGCATATGAATTACACTGTTTTAGTGAGCAAAAAAGGCAAGGTAACCATTCAGAAAAAAGCGTCAAAAGGCAGTGTAAGACCGGTAGAATTGTCACATAATAGAAGTAAGAAATATATTTTAGAGGAAGGAATTCCGGTTCCATTTCTCCAGGATCTGGGTGTGATGACAAAGGATGGAAAAATTGTACATTCCAGATTTGATAAATTCCGGCAGATCAACCGGTTTTTGGAATTTATTGAGGATATTCTTCCAAAACTTGAGAAAGACAGAGAGATCACGATTCTGGATTTTGGATGTGGAAAATCGTATCTGACATTTGCCATGTATTATTATCTGCATGTTCTGAAGGAATACGATATCCGTATCATCGGGTTAGATCTGAAATCGGATGTCATTCATCATTGTAATGAGTTAAGCCGCAAATATGGATATGACAAACTGGAATTTCTGGTGGGAGATATCGCGGATTATGAAGGTGTCAGAGAAGTGGATATGGTTGTGACGCTTCATGCCTGTGATACAGCGACAGATTTTGCACTTGCCAAAGCGGTGGGATGGAATGCGAAGGTCATCCTGTCGGTTCCATGCTGTCAGCATGAATTGAATGGCAGATGCAACGGGAAGGAGCCGGATATGATAAGCTGGCGCCGATTCTGGATTATGGTCTTTTAAAAGAGCGGTTTGCGGCGCTTCTGACAGACGGACTTCGAGCGAAATATTTGGAGCAGTCTGGTTATGAGACTCAGGTTCTGGAATTTATCGATATGGAACATACGCCGAAAAATATTCTTCTGCGTGCAGTAAAGACGAATCAGGCAAAACAGGGGAGTGAAAGCCAGGTTTGGGAGTGCAGGAAATTTTTGGGGATTGACCCAATGCTGGGAGTGTTATTAGATAAGGGGACAGAATCATGAAAAAAAGAATGAGAAAGGCAGGAATACTCCTTGTAGTATTTGTGGCAGCAATTTTTGTCAGCAGTCTGTTTATGAACAATGGTGTAGACGATCAGATCATTGATCTGGGAGATCCTACACTTCCGAGAATCTCATTTCAAAAGGAAGGCAGGACTGTGAATGCTCTGGCCGGCTATGTAAATGAGATGGATGTTACGGCAATGCGGGACACCATTACACCCCTGGAGGCAAACGGAACACTTCAGATACAGATTGAAGAGTTTGGAAATAAAATCACAGGCGTTGAATATAAAGTGTATTCGCTGAATGGAGAGGAAACCTATCTGGAAGGCAAACAGAAGGATATTTCTGATGAGACGATTTTGCTGGATCTGAAAAAAGGTCTTCCGGATGAAGTTTCAGAAGCTGTTCTGGAAGTGATTCTTTCCATGGAGGAACAGGCTCACTTTTATACCAGAATTACAAGACCGGATGAACTTTCTTTAAAAGAATGTCTGGATTTTGCCCAGGATTTTCATGCAAAGACGCTGGAAAAAAACAGTCAGGAGGAATTGAAAAACTATCTTGAAACGAGTGCAGAAGGGGACAATACAACTTACCAGACTGTTACCATCCATTCTGATGCAGATCATGTGACATGGGGAAATCTGAGTCCGCAGGTGGTTGAGGAACCGGAGTGGAGCATTAAAGAGAGCAATTCCGTCTATACGTCGCTGCTTGCACAGTATCAGGTGACATGTGCCGGAGATACGGGAGAGATCGAGACGTATGATGTCCGCGAGTTTTTCAGGATTCGCTACGTGCAGGGGGAAATCTACCTTTTGGATTATAATCGGAAGATGGAACAGATTTTTGATGCAAATCAGAAAGTGCTGGATCAGAACGGGATTCTTCTGGGTATAGCATCGTCCGATATATTGTATGAAACAAATTCGTCAGGAAATATTGTTTCTTTCGTGAGAAATGGAAATTTATGGACATACAATGTAAAGCAGAATGAGCTTGCACAGGTATTCAGTTTTAGCAATATCGAAGGAAATGATGCTCGGAGCAGGTGTGACCAGCATAATATCCGGATCATCAGTGTGGAAAAGAATGGAAGTACTGCGTTTGCAGTTTATGGGTATATGAATCGCGGAGCACATGAGGGAGAAGTCGGAGTTGATATTTACTATTATGATATTGAAAAAAATGTAGTACAGGAAAAAGCGTTTATTCCAAGTACAAAATCATTTGCAATCGCAGAGGAAGAGCTTGGAAAAATGGTGTATTACAATCAGGATCAGAATCTTTTGTATATTCTGGCAGGCGGAAAGTTTTACAAGATAGATCTGACAAAGGATGAGCAGACAGTGTTGGCAAAAAATCTGGAAGAAGGGCAGTATACGGTGTCTGCAGACGGGCATTTGATCGCATACCAGACGTCAGGAACGATCAATACCGCACAGGAAATCAAGGTATTGAATCTGAAAACAGATGAAGAAAATGCTGTAGCCGCAAAATCAGGGGAAGCAATCAGACCGCTTGGATTTATCGGATCAGATTTTGTGTATGGATATCTGCGGCAGGAAGATGTCGGTCATACGGCAGCGGGAGGGGAACTGTTCCCGATGTATGAGCTGGAGATCAGAAATTCAGAAAATGAAGTGATGAAGACATACTCAGCAGATCAGATTTATATATCCGATGTATTTATTGAAGAAAATATGATGACTCTGAACAGGGTTGTAAAATCAGGAGAGACTTATACAGTTACCAGTCAGGATTATATCAGCAGTAACGAAGAAAAGAAGACAAAAAGTATAACTCTGGAAGCTTTCAGTACAGATTTAAAAGAAAAGCAGATGCGGCTGACTTATGAAAAAGGAATTTCCGATACTGTTCCTAAAATCCTGCGTCCGAAGCAGGTGGTGGGGAAAAAGCCGATCACGATCACGCTGAATGACAAGTCGAAGTCTGAAAAGTACTATGTATATGGAATGGGAGAACTGGTTGCGATTTACGATAAGGCGGCTTATGCAATTCAGAGAGCAGAGCAGATTTCGGGAGTAGTAATCTCATCAGAACAGGCATATGTATGGGAAAAAGGCAACAGAGATCTGGTTTATGATACAGAGATAGCACCGTTTGGAAATGGAGAAGGAAAGACCTCTCTTCAGACCTGTGAAGAGGTGATGGCAGCGTATAATGCCAAAAAAGTAGACCTGACCGGATGTAGTCTGGAACAGGTTCTGTATATTATCAACAAGGGCCTTCCGGTCATTGCGATGACAGATGCCAATCATGCGATCCTGCTGACAGGATATAGTATGACGGATATCACTTACATCGATCCGGATACAGCATCCCAAAATACAGTTTCGATTGAACAGATGAGCGCTATGATAGCAGGAAGTGGAAACACGTTTATCGGTTATATGAAATAACAGAAAAAGGAAGAAGTCTTTGAGAGAATTTATTCTCTGTGAAAGAACTTCTTCCTTTTTGCTACTGACGGAAAATAACTGTCTTATATTTATTCAGAGCGGTGTAGACAATCATACCCAATATTCCACATGAGAGAACTTCACCAATTCCCACGGTAAGCATCTGGAATGGAATTGGAAGCAGAATCTGATATCCATAATAAAGAACAAATGGAATCAGAACTGTATTTGCAATGATCGGCGGTAGTGGTGCGAGCCATTTGCTGCGGTTTCTCAGAAGATAGGTGAAAATAGCACCGAGCAGAGTTGCCATGCTTCCGACAATAATGTCAGGAAGAATTGCGCCTCCTAAAATATTTCCGATCAGACATCCCACAAAGAGTCCGGGAATTGCAGCCGGAGTGAAGGCGGGCAGGATGGTCAGTGCTTCTGCGATACGAAACTGAATCTGTCCGAAACTGATCGGGGCAAATACGATGGTCAGGACCACATAAATCGCAGCGATCATTGCTGACTGTACCAGAAACAGTACGCTGATTGTTTTTTCTTTTTTCATAGATCAAAATCTCCTTTAGTTTTATTTTACGTGTGGAAGGTCTCGAACACACGATAGTTGATTGCTGGAAATGCCTTAAATACGCCACTTTCAGCAGGTGGAATTGTAGCACAGACAAGCGTAAAAATCAAGCTGTACCCACAATTTACCCACAATGAGAATAAAAGCACTCGATCCGGGGAGTGCTTTCATTTATTTTGTTTAGCTTTAGCTCGGCGTCTTCTTTGCGCCATGCGGTCATTGCAAGTATCAGAAGCCGGAGACATTGAACAGGATGCAAGCATTATCATTTTGTTGTGGAATCTGGACAATGAGGATAAGACCAGGAAAGGTCTGAAAGTGGATAAGAACCGGCAGGGAGAACTAGGGAAGATTGTATACCGCTTTGATGGAAATGAAATGCGATTCCAGGAAACAGAAGAGGAACTCAAAAGCAAAGATGGATTCAAGACGGTACGGACACCGACACCGTTTGATTAAAAGATGGGCAGCGTAAAATTATTAAAAGGCAGTGAAGAATTTGAAATGTTTCAGGACTATTGGAAAATGATGCAATCAGTCTGGAGCGTAGAGAACACAAAGGAATACTGGGAGAAAGTAGTAGAAGATACCGACAGATTTTACAGGAAGTACCAGACAGAGTTCTCGAAAGAATTAGCACTGGCACTTGCAAACGAATTGGAAAGGAAAGCGAAACATGAAGCAGAGCAGACTACTGTTCAAGAAAGAATGGGTATCCATTTTGGCAGATGCAGGGGAACGAGTTGGGGAGAATGAAGAAACATTCCATGAGGTGGAAGGGGAACTGATAGAGTTTCGGGAAACATCGGAAATTGTAGTTTTAAAGGGCGGCATCCTTGCGTCAGTTCCAATGTATCGAATTCAAATGTTAGATGATCTCTCGGAATCTTGAGTGATCATGCCAGCAAAACTCTGGCATTGAACTTTGAAAAGTAAATATTATTCTTGAACGAAAAAATGAACGCAAGAAATAAACATAACTGTCGCTATGTTTCAAAAAATGAGATATAATAATCTACAGGATTATGCTACATCCAAAATCATTTTTTTCAGGGTTGATTCAGGTGGCAAATCCCATGCATCCAGATGTTGTAACATCAGGATGTGATAGAGGCGGCAGTACCACATCTTAGTTGAGCGGTGTCTGCCGTCTTCTAATTTAAAATCTAATTTCTCGCGTTTGTTAGAACGCTCAGCAGAAGTTCTTGCATTGTATTCCCGTTTCCATTCCTTACTGCTTCTTGGTGGATCATTAAACAATCTTGGATTATCTTTCAGAACCAGATGGACGGTACGTCCGTATTTAGCATTTGAACAAGGGTTTTCGCATGTACAGGAGATACAGCCACCAGCGTGACTGATCTTAGGACATTTGAATTTCATTCTGCCTTTAGCAACTTCAATACCATCACGACGCATACGGCATCCAGAGGGGCAAACAGGGACTCCATCTTTGTCAATCGTAAAGTCATTTTTATAAACAGGGGGTCTTCCACCTTTTCCATTAGGGTCGATAAATGGTGTTATATTCTCGCGCTTGAAGTATTGATAATAAGGCATGGCATCATGTGCAGAATCCAAAAGTACTTTTGAAACAGTGTAATCAGGAAGAAAAGATTTCATCCTGAAAAAAGCGTGCAGGAATCCATGTGAATCATGTTTTGAAGCACAGCAAAAATGAGGAAATACCGGTAAGTCACTTTGCGAATCAACAAGCATGTATAGATCATAGCCATGATAATAACAGTCGCGGGAAGAATCCCAGCCGATATCACAATCGGGCTGGGAAAAGTAGCGGTCACATTTGCAGTCAGTAATGCCATTCTCTTTGCATTTACAGATACGCTTTTTCCGTTCTCTGTGTGAAGTTACAACAGGAGTTCCATCACCGGCTAAAGCCAAAGCATCCGAATGAATAAGTCCTGTGGATACAGAAACATCAAGGAACTCTTTTTGATAGATTGCAAAGAGAGAAGAATAAGGCTGTTCGTCCAGTTTAAAGTCAGTATGTTCTAAAACAGGAAGAAGATCGGCAACAGTAACTTTTTCCACAGAATCAGCTTTCGTGCCTTTTGTTTTAGGCTTCTTAACCTTGGTTTTAAGAGGATGGATATGTGGTGACATATGGTCATCATCAGAATCCCACAAGCGGTTTATAAAATCATAAAAAGTGCCAACCCCGGGAGTATTACCAGGTTCAAATCCACTGAGGATGGCGTAAAGAGGATTCATTTTAAGCTGGGCAGCCCACTCCGTTAATGAAGTAACCTTAAAGTCAATGGAAAGAAGGTAAGAACGTTGCATGCAAGAAGGAGTTCGTGGGGCTGGTCCGAATTTTGAATATTTATCAGTCATAAAAGTATCGGTAAAAGATAAATCGAGATTCCAAAACCGCTCAATGATATCCCAGGTGGAACGAGCAAGAGCATTTGGATTAGGATAATATTTACGAAGATTAGTAACAACAAAGTTTTGGTAGTCTGCATGACTGCCACAGTTAACAGGTAACATAAAAATCGCCTCCAATCGAAAAATATCTGCCGCCGCGAGCGACGGTTCTTATTAATCAATAGGCGCGAAGCGCCGCATTTTTCGATGGATTTGTCAAGTGTTTTTGGCAAAAAAAGTGGGGGATTTTAATAAAAAAGGAATCTGAAAGCCTTATATTTACTGGCTTAGAGATTCCGAGAGATTATTTAGAAGCGTAGGAGGAAAACAAAGTATGAGCAAATTATTTTTTGAAATGACAGAAACAGAAGCACAGTTACAGAATATTTTAAACAGTCTGGAATATGCGCAGTACCAGATGTCAACCGGGATCAACGGATACGGCAACGGCACTATGACAAGAGAAGAGCATCAAGAAACAGAGCGGAGCGTGCTGAGTTCGTTAGGGGTAGCTATGAGCGGTATACAGAAGCTGATCGGAGAGTATGCATCACTGGAAGAAGATGGACTGTTGCCAGAAATGGCAGCGGAAGAAATCATGCAGATCAATGCAGAAAGCGTGGATCAGTACGAAGCAATCCAGAAAGCCTTCCGGCTTGGAATGGAGAAAGCGAAGTCAGAGAATGTTGTAGAACATCCGGTATATGGATCAGAGGACATGGAAGAGTTGAGACAGTGCGTTTTGATCGATCTGGAAGATTGCATGACAAAAGACCGGGAGACCGGAGAAAAGGGAGAAGCTCTTTGCATGACGTTCCAGAACGAAGAAGGGAAGTATATTATTATCAAGCACACTATAACAAACTTATTTTTCATCTTTAAGGCGTAATAAAAGAGGTCTTGGAATAAAGGAATCTGATGTATTTTCCATCAAATTGTTTTATCCTGAGACCTCTTGTGTTATCATATGGTTTTGTAACCATGAAATTAAGAAAGCAGAAACCTCCCCTACCAAAGTTTAGTTTCTGCCTTCACCTAAACATAGCT
>ENA-OQJX01000218-OQJX01000218.1-human-gut-metagenome-genome-assembly--contig:-NODE-218-length-36957-cov-2.712897_pt1 | contig 36957 bp, 35 predicted proteins | sample MGYA00242615_ERZ504782 | MGnify/ENA primary metagenome ERZ504782 (study PRJEB26092, sample SAMD00036354) | human gut metagenome | host: Homo sapiens | study: EMG produced TPA metagenomics assembly of... | reverse complement strand
AGGAAAGAACAGGTTTAAAAATTCTACAAATTGTTCTTCCGAGAACGCCCAGCCCAAAGAAACGGAACCGAAGCTCTTAAAACGATAACCGGGAGCAAACTTGGAATTTCCGTCACGACGCCCCATCAATCAACCATATATTTTTCCGCATAGTTATAATTCAAACGGGCAATATATGAATAGGTACCATTATGAGTCTTTCCTCCACCGTTACCCTGTGTACCCGTAGCCAAATTCAAATCGTAAATTCCGGCATCCTCAAACTTCTCACGGGCGGTAACGACTTTTTATTTACCCACTTCTCGGCACTGATACCGAACATAGCATCTATATTATGTACTTCGGCAAATGTACGCTTATATTTCAATAACCCTGAATAGTACTGATACCGGGCATTATTTGCCTGTACCAAATATCCCGCTGATGAGAATCTTTAAAGTTCATCACATCTTGCGGAGTACTAAGGGTTTGTGTTGTTTCATATACTAACTTCGCCGTCTGCTCGCCGAACCAATTGTAACACTGTACCGGAAGCGAATAGCGTTCTCTACGGTATTCCTCATTTTGAAAGGAAGCAGTACCCTCGAAAGTGATTCCTTTCCAAATATCCACCAATGCTTTGAAATCGACACGGGTAGTCAGTTTTTCCCTCTCGTCACGTCCTCCATCTGTTGTAGCTGCCGCCGCATTGCGGTCGCCCACATTACCAAAGTTGGCATACCATTGTCCATAGGGATTCTTAGCCGGAAAAAACGGAGCATCATTTCCGTAAAGTGTACGGTCGATACCATGTGTCGGTGTTTCAGTATTTGTTTTAATCATACTTGCCGAAGTTTCCAATTTGAACCAATCAGTCAATTTGATTCCATAATTCAAACGCAAGTTCAACTGTTTCTGCCCGTCATAGGCAGTGGCCAAATTGGCTTGATTATCAGCATAAGCCAAAGAAATACGGTAATCAGATTTATCCGTAGAACCTGCTACACTCAAATTATGCTGATAAGAATAACGACGGGCAAACAATTCATCCAAGCGATTGGCATTGCCCACAAACATTGTACCCCAATCGGCTACAGTCGACTCGTAAATTCCTTCAATGCCTTGAGCCATCTTTTTCAGGTTTTCTTCTCCCCAGCCCCACCAGTCATGTTCCGGCATTTCTTTATTGGCTTCCAACCACATGGTGGCATATTCCTGCATACTGGGAGAAAAAGCCATAATACCATTGGTAGTGAAACGCATATTGAAGCCATAATCTACCGTTGTCTTGCCTTTACCTTTTTGGTAGTTACCAATATAACACCATTAGCTGCTTTTGCACCGTAAATGGAAGCTGAACCGTCTTTCAATACACTAATATTCTCAATATCATCCGAATTTAGATTTTGAAATGACTCTGAATTCAATACGGGTACTCCATCCACAATAATCAACGGACTACCGCCATTGACAGATGTCAAACCACGAATCTGAAAATTTAATCCTTCATTACCCGGACGTGAAGAAGAACGAGTGACCACCAATCCCGGAGTAGCTCCTTGCAAAGCAGCACCGACATTGGTAATGGCACGACTTTCCAATACCTGGCTACCAATTTGTTCTACCGCCCCTGTCAACGTCGCTTTTTTCTGCGTACCATAACCTACTACCACCACTTCGTCCAATGCATTATTATCTTCTTTCAACACAACCTTGAAATCTGACCGCCCATTCAAATTGACAATCTGATCTGCATACCCGATATAAGTAATTCTAATTTGTTTTGCATCCGCAGGAACATTCAGCGCGAACCGACCGTCAATATCGGTAATTACCCCTGCATTGCTTCCTACGACCACCACATTACAACCAATCAGCGGTTCACCATTCGCGTCCGTAACAAGTCCTTTGATGGTACGCCCTGCCTGGGCTACCATCAAACTCTCTTCTACAGAATCATTTGCATAGAGCAATACACCGGGCGAACCACCCAGCAGCATGGCGAAAGCCAATGCGACTCCTTTTGAACATAAGAATTTGGATTTAATTTCCATAATACTATTAAATTGTTAAAGTTAATATGTGTTTTTCCGAATCTGGTATCTAACCGACTTTGGAGAATTCATTTTTCAAATAAGTACGAACCGTTTTACGAGCCAGTAATAATTGACATTCTACTGTACGGGGAGATAAGGACAGCTTTCCTGCAATGGCAGGACAAGAGAGTTCATGATTGAAACTAAGTTCATAAATCTGACGGCGTTTGACAGGAAGAGTTTCCATTACCTGGTCGTGCATCTTCTTTAGTTCACGAAAATGAATGGTATCTTCTGTGGTATTCCGTCTGGTGTCTTCCATCCTATTATATACGTAGGCGACGAAATCTTCCTGCTTATAATAACGACGTATCTTGTCCGTTACGATATTGCGGGCGATGGTGAAGAGCAAAGACCAGACAGTGTCTTTATTCACGAATGCCCTGTGTTCCCATAAGCGGACAAAGACATCCTGTGCCAGATCTTCCGCTTCGTGCGGATGGCAAATGCGGATAGCGATATAATTTTTGATATACTCCCTATATTTAAGGTAGCATTCGGAGAAGAAGTCGTCAAATGTAGTCTGCTGTTTATTCATGGCATTAAATTTATCCGTTTAACGATGATACAAAAGTAGGAACAAGTTTCAAATTCAAATATCACAAAAGTAACAGATAACAAAACTATCGTAACAAGCGTGTATTTTTGCAAAAACTTCCCATTTCATCGGGATAAATCTAACCGTCACACCAATAAAAAAGGGGAGGTCGTTACATTTGACGACTCCCCTGTTCTTATATTTGCATGGATGAAAGCTTTCATCCGGAAGGATTCATTATTTATTTTCCTGTGATGCCTGGAAATCCGGTATACGTTTTACGTTCGCACCTTTCATCACACCTCTTTTGATCGCTTCATTCGTATCGGTGATTTCTTTCTTCACACGTTTATAGTATTCTTTTGTCAGTCCTTTCTCTACTGCTTCCGATTCTGTTACGGCCCAAAGATACTGATAATCCATCAACATCAAATCCGGTGCCACTATTTTAAAGAAAACACTATCATTTGCAAATTTTTCACGTAAGTCTCCCAAATAGATGGTATCTGCAGGATTTACCTCCTTAACATTTGCATTATTTTTTGAACTGCTACCTCCGCAAGAGGATAACATCAAACCTCCTACCAATGAAATTAAAACTAATACTTTCATATCAACATATATTATAAAATAAAACTTCTTCTGCCCCAATGTGAACAAGAACTTACAATTATCTCACTTATTCAGCGCAAATGTAATAATTAAACTACAAACACAGGCACAATGTCATTCTTTTCTTCCCGATTCCTCGGCATATTGCTTGGGAAGCATACCGAACATTTCTCTAAAACACTTCGAGAAATAGCTGGGTGAACTGAATCCTACCCGGTTCGCTATTTCAACAATCGGCAACTGACTTCCTTGTAATAATTGTGCCGCCCGTTTCAAACGGATGCTGCGAATAAAGTCTGTCGGTGTGTGTCCGGTGATGGATTGTAACTTACGGTAAAGGCTCATACGCACCATCCCCAGATCGCCACTCAATTCTTCTACGCCATATTCCGGATTATCCATGTTCTTTTCTATGTATTCCAGACACTTCTGTATGAGCTGCTCGTCTACTGAAGTAATGGTGATAGCACTCGGATTTACTTCTATGTTCTTACGGAATTCTTGTTTTCTCTTTTCCTGCTGCTCTATCAGCTTTTCAATGCGTACCATCAGCATATCAAAGTTGAAAGGTTTCGACATATAAGAGTCTGCTCCTACTTCATAGCTGTTAATCTTGATGTCATCGGCAGTACGGGCTGTCAATAATATCACAGGTATATGGGATGTCTGCACGTTCGTCTTGATCCGACGGCAAAGCTCGATACCGTCTACTTTTGGCATCATGATGTCACTGATAATCAAGTTCGGGTTTTCCTCTATCGCTTTCCGCTCTCCTTCCTCGCCGTCTGCCGCTTCAATAATCTGATAGAAATCTTCCAGCTGTTCTTTCAGGAAGTACGGAATTCCTGATTGTCCTCCACTAACAACAGTTTCTTCAGGTTATCATCGACTGTAGATGTAGTGGTTTCTTTCTCTTTAACATCTGATGCTTCCGTTCCGATGATTTCTTCCGGCAGTTCGTCCGGTTCCGGTTTCAGGTCCATCGGCAACCAAACGGTGAATACTGATCCACGATCTATCCGGCTGTCCACTTTAATACGGCCACCATGTATATTTACATATTCCCTTACCAAATGAAGTCCGATGCCACTACCTATTTTTTCGTCTCCTTCATTTCCTACCTGATAGAAACGGTCGAAGATATAAGGAAGGTCTGATTCGGATATTCCGATTCCAGTGTCGGATACGGATATTCTCACGTAGTTTCTTCCTTCTATTTCTTCTGTTGCAAGCAGTAAGTCGACCGTCCCGCCTTCCGGCGTATATTTGAAGGCATTGGACAAAAGATTATTCACAATCTTATGTACCTTATCCCGGTCGAAGAACATATAAAGCGCTCTATGTTCCGATTGGTTCACAAAGTTAAGGTGCTTCTCTACTGCCATTGGCATGAAGTTGTTATAGGCAGAAACAATAAATTCCTCCATATCGCCGTTCATCAGATGCAACCTCTCTCCTTTCATTTCCAGTTTGCGGAAATCGAGTAGCTGATTCACCAATGACAATAGGTTTTGAGCATTCTTATAGATGGTATTCAGTTGTTTTTTCATCGCATCGTCTGTCAATCGACGTATCACCATGTCTAATGGCGTGATAATCAATGTCAGCGGAGTGCGGAGTTCATGGCTTATATTTGTGAAGAAGCGGAATTTCATCTGATCCAGTTCTTCTTTCTGCTTCAACGCTTCCTCTTCTTGCATACGAATCATCTTCTGCCGGTTGCGGCGGTTTATTACGTAGATCAACCCGAAGATTAAGAGAATAACTAAAATTGCATAGAAAAAACGAGCGGCCAGTGTATCCCAGAACGGGGGATGAATTACAATTTTGAATGCAGACTCCGGTCCCCATATCCGGTCGTTTCCGGCAGCGGACACACGGAAAATGTATTCGCCCGAAGGGAGATTATTATAGACCACACGTCCTTGTCCATTCTCAAAAAGGGTTTCCGTCCATTCTTTGTCAAATCCTTCCAGTTGGTAACGGAAAGAGGTTTGAGAAGGATTAGGGAAGTTCAGACCGGAGAACTCAAGTGTAATATAGTTCTCATCATATTTTAATTGTACTTCGCCCGAATAACTTAATGCTTTATCAAATAAGACACGTCCGTTATATGTTTCGCCCGAAACAACCGGAACATTAAACAAGCGGAATGAGGTAAACAGAGGACGATTGAGGCACTGATTATCTATCATGTTTTCTGGTGAGAAAGCGATAAAGCCGTTCATCAGCCCCAGGAAAAGCTGATTGTCCCTGGTCATTAACGAAGGGAAACTATATAAATCATCCTGACGGATTTCATCTTCCGACAGACAGCTGATTACATGAAAGCTGTATTTATCTGCTCTTCTGTCTACTTTTATCTTATAAATAGAAGTGACTGTCGAAATCCATATATCATGGTTCTTATCTTCCACTACGTTCAGGATAGCTTTAGACAGACCTTCTTCTTTCCCTAATGTGTAGCTTTGCCCATTGTAAGTCAAAACGCTCAAGCCATATTGTGTAGCAAACCATAAAGTTCCCTCATGGTCTTTGAGTATCTGATTATACTTGATACTTCCCTGATTGAATATAGAATTAGCCTGGCCATCTTCCTCCGGTATCCATATTTTATTCGTTGCAGGATCGTAAATGTAGAGTCCGTTATCACTGCCTACGACCAACCGGGATTGATTATCTATGGCCAATGCATTCGCTACTTTGTATTTTTTGAGTTCGGGAAACTGTTCGGACAATAAGTTTATTTGCCCGTTTTCAGGATTAAATAATCCTACACCCCCATATATACTTACCCACAATCGACCGGAAGAATCTTCGACCATGACACGGATATTACTGAAATCCAATTCATTCTGATAATCCGTATCGGGATAATCGTAAGATTGTACCTTTCCATGATCTATGCAGTAGAGCCCATCGTGGTATGTTCCGACCCAAACACGCTTCTTGCTATCCTCATAAAGTACACGGCAATTCTTCTGACTGAATTCATGATAGAATCTGTTCATGCTTTTAGTCTCCGGTTCATAGCGATAGACACCCTGCGTAGTACCCATCAGAATTTCTCCTTTAGATGTTTCGAGCATACAACGGATTTCCTCTCCTTTCCAGTCGCCATTTATCATCTTCTTATTGTACAGCACTATTTTATTCATGCTGGGATGATAATAACACATTCCCTGATTATAAAGTCCTATCCAAACGGAATTATTTTCCCGGTCGCAATAGATGCTTTGAATACCGTTTCGTACTGTATTACCTGATAATAAAGGAATATCCAGTGTCCGGGTTACAGAGAAATTGTGCATATCAATGATATAGAATCCATCAATAACGGTTCCTACCCATGCATTTCCACCTTTATCCACATCCATAGAAGTAAACCATGAATAGTGTCCGAGTTGGATACCTGAAATTTGGTTCCATTTTTTATTATAGACATCATAATAGCCTACTCCACGATCCCACATCAACCAAAAGTCACCATTATCGAGTATCTTCAAAACCACACGGTCATCCGGTTTCAGTTGGTCTTTCAGGAAATCAAGTTGATGCACGAAACGTTTCTTTTCCAAATCGTAGCAACGGATAGCCCCTTTCTGATGAACCATCCAACTGTATTTTCCATGACTTTCTACTCCGAGTAATCCTCCATAGTATTCCATAAACTCATCATTCCTGCAAACCTGTTCGATTGACTTTGTCTCTGCATCGTACATATAGACAGAGGAACCCGGCGTCAGAAACCAACAATGTTTCTCTGAATCAATAATCAGGTCCGCCACTTTATCCTTTAAGCCGAATTGTTGAAATAAAGAATCTACGTTATAGATGTACTGTTCGGTAGTCAAATCGAAGACGCGTAGGCTCTTGCGTTCTTTCATCCACAAACGTTTGTCGGCATCAATATATTGTTCGGGAATAATATGGTTATATGCTATCGAATATTCGCCATGAATATTGAAAGGGAAATTTGAATAGTTCGCACCATCATACAGGCTTAATAACACAGTACTTCGCACACCGATACGTCCGTCGGGAATGGGGAAAACGCTTTTTACATAGTTATCCGGTAATCCTTCGACAACTCCAATCTGGCGGAATACATAAGGGGATTCTTGCGAGCTAATATAACCCGGATACAATAATCCCATTAGTATGATTAACAAACATATTCGAATTTTCATGGCCATCTTTTTTTGTAGTACTATTATTAAGTACGAACGAAGAATCAAATCCCCTTATCCTACTTTACTATTATTTTCTGAATTTCGAGTTTATCTCCGGCTTGCTCTAATCTGTAAACGAAGTACACAAGCTCCTGCGGGAAGAGTGAGTTTTCCTATTTCTCTTTCCGTCCATTGTATAGAACTGGGTAATTGCATGGGTTCTGTCTTTACTTCTGAATCAGAAGCTACGGACAATAAAGAATTTCCTTTTGATTGATAAACAAGATAAACGGTATAATCTCCATCGGTAGGAATACTTACAGTATAATTCATCCATTCTCCATCTTCTATTTGGGTAACGACGTAATTATCTTCTTCTTTTCGTAGCTCTACTGCTCCGTCAGGTCTGTATTCGTTGCCACGTTTCTTTCCTACATTGTGATAGGTATGCCCTTCGGGATCTTCCGCAAGACAATAATAATCGTAATCGGCAGCCGATATTTCACAAGGTAGCAAATGAATTCCTGATACACGCTTTCCCGTAGAGAAAGAAACGGGATCGCCTGCCATCCAGGGAGTCAATCGCTTGGTCAATGTTCCCCAGCCAGTCCATTCATAAAACCAGTTGGGTGCTATCCCCCAGTTTTCGCAACCGTGATGTTCTATCATATAATCACGGTAACGTTTCAACCAGGTATAGTTGTTCTCCGGCAATCCAGCACGTACTGCATAATGCGCCAATGCCATTTCACGAGTTCCGCCACTACCTGCTACGTCTCCACGTCCGTGAGGAGATACGGCTACGGATTCCCAACGTCCACTACGGCTTTTTATCTGGAGAAATTTTCCGTTCTCAAAGGTAACTTCATTTGAATTCTTACTATAACTTGTCGGTTCCCAAGGCTCTTTTTGCTCTTCATAGGTCTGGACTTTAGAGAGGTTATAACGATAGTTCCATTCCAAACCAAGAAGCAAACGGTTATTGAGACAATTATACAAAGAATCTCCCTGATTCCATGCCATTTCTGCGATAGCTACATAATTGTGGATACCTGCCAATACATGTCCCTGGTCGCGACTCGACTCCTGACATTGACCGTTTGGATAGATATAATACTGTAGCTGTTCATCGTATCCATAATCTGAAATCTTGTTTTCTCTTCCTTCCAATTTATAATCAAGCATGGTTGGTGATTTCTTAATCGGTTCTTTGCTAGTGACCGTCGGTCCTGAAGGATAAGGTAAATCATCCGGTCGATGCTTCATTCCCAATAAATAACGGTAAGCACGGTCATACATTACTTCGTTATCTAAGTAAATCCCCATTGCCATCATTCCACGAGCAGCGAAAAGTCCTTGATTACCAAACCTTGCGGCATCGAAATTAAAAATATTCCAATAGAATGTAACTCCGTTCTTTGAATCATCCCAGTAATTTGCATATTTGGAAGAGAAATCTTCCGTATTGCTATATCCAGGATAGACCAACATATTTTTAAAACGTTGCTGGCCTTCTACTTTCCAACCGGAATAATCACGCATTAATTCGGCGGCATCAATTAAAAGGTAAATCTTTCCGTTATCTAATGGTCCTGTTCCACGACTACTTGTATTGGTATAATAAGAATTAGCATTCAGATATTCGACCGCTTTACGGGCATAAGCCTCATCGCCCGTCAGATGCCAAAGCAATGCTAAGTCATGTGCCCGCCTGCCATCTACTCCGATAGTAGCATTAAAACGTCCTTCTTCTGATTTGTTTTCCCCGATTGATAACTTGCGTATTGAGTGAAGAATAGGGAGATTCCTTTAATTTCAGAAAAGTAGAATAATAAGGCTCATGTTTCGCCTTGACCATAGCTTTCATCCGGTCTAAATCACCTTGGGTATAGGTGATTCCGGGATGGATAAAGTTACGTCGTTGCGCTTGCACTCCATTTTGAATATTCCCAATCCATACAATCCCAATAATCCATATAATTTTGTTAATCATAGTGCGATTCGTTTTTATACAAGTGATAAGCAAAGATAGTATTTAGTAATAAAAAGGAGTTCAAAGTGAATGAAACATTTACTTTGATTAGCATAAACCCGGGAATAAAACTCTTGTATTTATACTCATGGTTCTCTTCCAGACTCCTTAATTCTGATTCCAGTGCAGCTTTGCTCTCATCTATTAATAGATAAGTTATTATCTTCCTATTGCAAAGTTCTTTCCTTCTAATACTAAAGTTACTCTTATCTAATAGAAATCTATAATTGCAAGCTTTGATTATAAAAACGAAAGTTTCATTTATATAATTGCAAGTTCTAATTATATAAATGAAACTTGCATTTATAGTTTATGTTTAACCTAAAGAAAGTTTGATATTAGAAGAAAAGAAGTTTGCACCTAATACAAAGAGATTTTTCCATTCATACTTCATATACCAGATTATGCTATTTGACTGTGATATTCTTTATGTATTCATTCGTGATAAAATCATTCTATATTTTTCATCTTCATGCCGTTGATAATCACATTATCGAAGATGATATTCTTGACGGAACGTTCTTTATCAAACCCTTTCAATAGAGATGGATTCTCCCTACTCCATTATAAATGATATTCCGAAAAATAATATCTTCAATTCCCCGGCCGGGTTGCTTATCATACTTTGAATTGAAACGAACATTAATATGAAACAATCTTCCCTCCTGGATATTCTCTACACGGATATCCTCAAATAATGCCTTGCGTACCAAGTTTTTATCACCGCAATCCACTGCCATACAGCCTGATAAAGAAGATCATCTTCATCATGTTCCAGAATATCGACATTACGGACAGTTATATTCTCAAGAATCTCTCCAGCCTTATCGTCCGGGTTACCGTGTCCTCCAATGTTGATCGGATGAGCAATATCCGCCCAAAGGATTGAATTCTGTAAAGTCACGTTACGACTTCCTCCGTAATAGTTCCAGCGATGGGCATAGATGGCAATACAATCATCACTGTTCCGCATAAAAACATTGTCTATTAATACGTCACTGCAACACATCAGATCTATGCCATCACTCCATCCTTTACAACTAAAAGACTTTAAATTATTGATGGTCAACCCTGTAGACTCACCACCAAATACTGTATAGTGATCTGGATTTATAACTGTAATACCGTCAATCCATATATTTTTAGAATGAGTAACTTCTATTCCACGGATCGGATGGTCGAGAATACCACGCCCGACAATGCGTACATTTTCAGCTTTGTCAATCAATAATTTAGCTTTTACAACAGCTCCGGGAGCTAAATAAACAGTAGTATTGGAAGGAATCTGTATCTGTGTGTTCGGCAAATCTTTCGGACGATGGACACCCGGTCCGAAATACATTACTTTGTCACTGCTTTCAGTATAAGTTTCTGTTTCCAAAGGATTAGCAAACAAATGAAGATTATGCAAACGATCACCGTTAAACTCAATCGACAGGCATTGAGGTCTAGTGAGTGTAAAAAAGATAGCATTGTGGTTTACCGTATGTTGTATACCTATTGCTAACGGACGGATTTTCACATCCTGAATGGTGCCATTGTTCTTTTTCACCATCACTTCTACGGGACTGCCTATATCAAACTGTACCATTGAAGCAGATTGTACCCGATCCATATCTACTTGGACTTCATATTCGAATACATCTTTCCATTCACCGCCTGCTTCACGTACTTTGACTGTATAATCATCATTATGTGGCATACCAGTGTTCAATCCTTCCGGATAGGTTACTAATTGGGCATTCCCGAATGTCGAAAATGCAATAGCTATTGCTAACAAACATTTTCTTTTACCTGATAAAACTCCTACTATATTCATATCACTAAACTATGTTATATTTTAATTATTCTGTTTATTGAAGTTCTTTCTAAAACTATACTTTCTATTCCACCCAGGTTGGCAAACTGGTAACAGAAACTATAGAAAAAATAACCAATGCAAAAAATCTCCTTTATTGTCTATTACGAACAATAAAGGAGATTTACCTAGAACATTCCAGTTTTTTCTGTCTTCTTATTTTTTACTTTTTACATACGGTTCTGCATATTGAGTCGGCAGTGCTCTCGATATGTCTTTGAAACATTTAGTAAAACTAGTATACAATACACCTTCCTATTCTTTATTATAGCTTTATTCGAACGGAACTGCCAAGTACTAGAATATGAATTGAAAACGTCCCTGTACTACACTAAAGTTTGTGCTTTCGATCTCTTTGATATGCGAGCCGGGGATGAAGTAGCTATAATTCAATTTGACAGCAATGTGTTTATTGATATAGTAATTCAATCCGAAGGAGAGGTCTTTCTGTGTTCCGCCTTTTATTCCGGCATCATTCAGAGAGAGATAATTGAAACGGGCACATAGTTCAAGTGCTTTTCCTTCCGGTCTTCCGGGACAGGCTACTTCTTCGTCATACAGATAATTCTGTCCCAACAATAGCCAGGAACATTGCAGATAAGCTCCTTGTGCCGTATAGTTCTCAAAACCCTTTTCCCGTTTTACATGGGCGCGGATGTATTCACCCTGAAGAAAGAATTTATGATAGTAAATTAGCAGTTCGGTTCCTATTTTAAATTGGGATGCTGCATGATCTACATCTGCTTGTATTAATGTACGATTATCAATCGTGCTCACGCCCGGAGATTTATAAGTAAACGTATTCCTGTTCTCATCTTCGGGAAGCGTGCCGTCCGGTGTACGATGGATAGCTGCTAATCCTATATGTATCAGTTTCGCTTGCTCATAAAGTGGACGGTAAACCAAACGTCCGTCAATGGCATATCCTTGCGATGCGTTTTTCAGGTTGCTCAAATCATTATCGGTAAAGAATCCGCCACACAGATAGTAATATTGGGTACGATAGGAATAGGCTACTCCCATACGTCGGCTATTTGTCAATGCCAGCACAGCTCCCGGAGATTGGTTGAAGCGAAGATCAAATGTACTACAAATCATATCGAGACTGAATGGCTCATAGAATTGTCCTATCTGAATGGAACTATTCTTATAGGAATAGGTGGCAAAAGCATCTTTGATGGCTACTTTGTTTCCGGCATATCCCATTTCCAGTTTCATTCCCCAGTTCTGATAGGTAGCTTTTACACCGATGCGAAGGTCATTAAATTCCGTGCCGTTGCCAAAGTTATTCGGATTCTTCAGATACACTCCTCCATCCATTAATAGACGCCCGGTGATTTTATATTGTATGCCATCGGGCAGATTCTGTGCCGTTATCCGGGAAGTCGTTAGTATTAGAGATAGAAGGAAGGAGAATTTCAAATATAGTCCTATTATTTTCATCGTCCACCTTTTATCAAATTTGTGAAAAAGTAGTTGGCTCCATACCTTCTCCCGTAAATTTTATCCCGTTGCTCATTTCGGCTTCTTTCGCTTTCTTCAGCTGTTTCTCTTTTTTATAGCGCTGTATCAGGTAAATCATGGAGCAGGTGAAAGCAACCGTACAGATCAGTCCTACGTAACCGGATAATATATTATAAAATTCCAACCAGTTTATGTCTGCATGGGCAAATTCTTTGAACATCAAGACAAGTACAGTTCCCGTATATCCGATAAAATCAATGGTCACAATGAAGAAACCGACATTTCCTTTTATCTTGAAACAAGCGATGAAGCGGTCGAAAAAAATGCTTTGAAAACAGAGGTAGGCAATATACAGACAGAGACTTTGGACAAACAGCCAGGTGATTGCATCCAATTGCAGAGAATCATAATTGAAAGATATAAAACTCATGGTGGCTGTCCCAAGTACGACCAATCCCAGCAGGGCAACCAAAACTTTTATGTTACTTTTCACAAAGACCATCGCTCCGAATAACGCCAGAATTATTAATGTAACGACTGTATCTACCTGCGCAAACATCCATGAGGACTGTCCGTTCATATCAATAATCTTCACCAGGAAATCTTCCTTAATATCTCTAAGCACTACCAACATTAGGTTAGCTACAAACAATAATACAAGAAATGGCATAAAGTCGATGAACAGTTCTTTCCGTTGCTTGCCATTCAGAGTTACACGACTACTCTTTGTTCTATATCTTGTGCCGTAGGTTGTGGCAAACGGGTTAAGCTATATCCCAAAAGAGCCAATAAAGGAAGTGCAAAAGCACCGATAAGTGCCGGCATCCAAAATTCGCTGACGTTCAATGTATTCATAACGAACAATCCGATGGATTTTGCCGTTCCCGAACTGATAACAATACTGATTCCTAAAAGACTGGCCAAAATATCCGTAGTGCGGCGACCTTCGATAAAACTGAAAATAACTCCCCACATACAGCCCAATGACAATCCATTGAAGAACATGGCAAACATATTATAAGGAGTGGGAAGTGCTCCGAACGCAACCAATGACAATTCCGCTACGGCAATGGAAACGAGTATAAACTTCAGGCGATTCTCTCTCTTCAATTCGGAAATCAACTTGATACCTATAAACTTGGCTATCAGATAACCTGCTATCTGAATGATAGTAACCAGTACTTTATAATCAAAGCCGAATGCTTCTATCCCGTCAAAAGTAGCAGCTGTGAAAGGTTTGCGCAATGTATAAACCAGTGAGTAAGAAAGAAGGGCTGCTCCACCTGCCCATAGAATAAAGAGGAAATCGGCTAATCTTCTGTTTGAACTTTGTTTCGATATTGCTTCAGTAATCGTTTTCATACGTTTTCGTTTTAATTTCTGGAGCAAAAGTAGAGGAGAATAGCAAGGGAGAAAATGAATTCTAAAGATTCATTTTATTCATTATCAGGTAGAAATGGAAGTAATATTAATGTAACGTTTATGTAACCGTAATTTCTTGGAAATGGAATACAAAAAGGGTTGCACAATCACTAATCCGGTATTGCGCAACCCTTTTTATTCGATTTCTTATTTTTCTTCTTATTGGAAAGTAGGCATCTTGAATCTGTACAATAATCCACCTACCATGGAAGCTACGCGGTCAGGTCTTCCCTGTTCGGAGCCATCGTATGTATCGGTACGGATACCGACTTTAGGTTCGGCATACAGATACAAAGAAGAAGCCACTTTCAGCTTTACCTGCACACCGGCATCCAGTCCCGGCACTGCTCGGAACTTACCGTAACGGCGTACCAGTCCGGCCGTAACTCCCACAAAAGGAACAACATCTATCACATGGTCGGGGCTGTATCCTTTTGCCAATGTGGCCAGACTCATCATATAATCCATACCCAAACCGGCATAATGAAGATTCATCTTCGACGACGTTTTGGCCTTGTACATAATTGTTCCATTTACCCGCCATGCAGATAACGGAGTGTACCATTTACCTATGCTTCCTTTTGCTTCTACACCTGCATTCTTCACCAAATCTTTGTTGGCTACGAGCAAGCTACCCAATCCAAGTGCACCGGAGATGAAGTAACGCTTGTCATCCTGACCAAACACGCTGCGATTGGCTGCTTTTGAATAAGGAACAAAGCGATAGTGGAAACCTGCATTGACTCCTACCATTACGTCTTTCTGCATAAAGCCCAGATTACCTTCAATGAATTTATCTCCATACAAGCGAATCTGCGGTTCAATGTACAAACCGAGAAAATCATTCACATGCCATAATCCTGTATGCCTGCATTAATACCCAGTTGGAACTTATGGTCTGATTTGGAAGTATAAGCAAGGTTGACACCTACCGAACCTATTAAATCAAAGATACGATCGGGATTATATCCACTCATGGTAGACGTTATGTTCCACAAGTAATCAAGACCACCACTGACGCTGGCATGTCTAAGTTTGCCCGCTTTAACACTTCCCGGAACTACATAGTTCGTAAAGAATCCACCCGTACCCACCAGGCGCAAACCGGAATAAGCTCAACCACTTACCGATAGAGACAGAAGCCTGCGGACCTAAAGAACCAAGGTTTTCAAGATTCGTCTTATTCAGGAACATTTGCACACCGATTCCCGAAGTCATAAACAGATTGTCTGCGATGTGATTGCTTGAGAATCCGTTCTTCGGACGTGCCGCACGGTCAATCGTATGATAAGTCAAACCAAAATTCAACTCTCCGAGCTGATCCGTATTGCCACCTACTCCGCGACCTCCTGCATATCTCTTATTATACACATTGAGGCGAGGTTCTATAAATAAATCCACAGAACGGTTGATACGGAAACTTCCTTGCACACCGACTCCTATTCCCGGAGCATACTTGGCGGTTTTATCCACTCCTTTCGTACCTGCCAGGTTAACTCCGGCAATACCGATCAGACTAAATATTCTGTCTTCATCATATCCCCAAAGAACATTATTGATATTCAACAGATAGTCCGCATGCAGATCGACATGTTTAAAGTAGCCGCTTGCACTGCCCGAAGGGGTGTCTGAAAGTCCAACCGTCCCGGACAAACGCAGACCGGAAGAAGGACTGAACCATTTACCGATTCCGGCAGAGAACTGGGGACCTAATCCTTTAATCGTATTCTTGATTCCCGGAACTTTCAGTGTACTGATACCACCGGATAAAGAGATAAACATATGATTCAGGAAGGAACTTTTATCGAAATCATCGAAATGAATCTTAGTTCCCATCGGAGCAGCAGGCATATAGGTCAGACCTACCAGAACCGAACCAGCCATTTTATAGTTTCTCCAACTTTCCGTATACGCAAAACCGTCATTATACCATCCGATCCGCGGTTCTACAAACAAATCCAATGTAGAAGAAAGACGTACATTTCCCTGTAAACCGAGATGAGCGCCGTAATAAAGCTGACCGCCGCCTTTCAAATCCGGATACTTTTCGGAACGATCGCTATTGTCGCCCACCTTAGAATAACCGGCTTCTATACCTGCAATCCCTACTAACTCAAAACAACGGTTTGCATTGTATCCGTATGCCAGGGAGGACATATTCAACAGATAGTCCAGGCTGCCGCCACCCATTTTTATTTTAGAATCGTAGATACTCGACGGCAGATAACCTAAATTCACCCCTATCCGAAGTCCATGAACCGGAGTAATCCACTTTCCCATAAAGAGATGGGCGGTCATTCCCATTCCATCCTGACTATCTCCACTTGTTAACAAGCTGTATGGCCCTATTCCGGCAGAGAAAAAGAGATGTTCATTGAATTTATTGCTCTCGAACTTTTCATTTGCAGGCCGTTTCTGTAACATATATTGCAATGCACCATAATCCTGTGCCTGTAAGGTAACAGCAAGCATCAGGAAGATTGCCACTGCTACATATTTATTGTTGATTCTGAAGATATTCATCGTTTACTCTTGTTGTATATATCATTATTTAATTTTCTGCTCTTCCGGCAGCAAGTCAATAATATCACCGTCCACCTTCGCTACTTCCAATAAGGAAGGATCAAGTTCAAGGGCCTTCTCAATGCTCATAATCGCATCACCTATTTTCTCCAGGCGGTTGGCGGCAATCGCTTTTATATAATATTCGCGGGCGGTCTCTACATCTATGGTAGAAATCTTATCCCATGCTTCCTGATTCTTCTTCATTGCCAGCAGCATCACCACCTCATTGAAAGGCTGGTAGCCGCCACCTTTTCGAAAGCATCATTATAATAACCGGCCAATGCCTGAACGATGGCCTGCAAATCTTCAGAAACCGCTTCTTCGGGAACCAATGTCAAGACTGAATCCGCTTTTGTATATTTCCCTTCGTGTAGCAAGGCAATAGCCTGATTAGACAATAACTCCGCCGGTGCCGATTTACTGACAAACGGTTCGAGAATACGTGAATCCGGAGTATCTTTCTGTATCGTTGCCACTGCCAGTTCATTGGCTGCATACGTAAAGTTATCATAAAGTTCAAGAGCTTCCCTACAATACTTTTCCCTTTCGTCGGGAGTTTTTGCTGTCGTAATCATACGGTAATATTCGAAACGGGTCAGTTCCTTCGGATTCTTTCTGTAAAGTTCTCTAATCTCGTCGTCCGTCAAAGAACGGAAGATTGAATAACCATAGGTATATTGCACCTTTCTCAATTTAGGCAAATAAGTAGCCGCAAGTTCCTTGTAGAAAGGTTTCGATTTCAAGACCCCATTCAACCGGTAAGGAGTAGCTGTATATTGTTTGATTAAGTCCTCTACTTCTTTAGCCAGTTCCGGCTTGGAGTTTTTTTTCAGCAATTCAGCTACCTCCTTCCAGGAGGCAACCGATGCATCCGATTTCACCTCCAACAGTTTACGTGTTTCCGGGTCCAGTTGTGCCAGTATACGTTCCAGGGCCTTATCCGTACGCAATTTTGCCAGACGAAGATTCGTCGCGTAAGAACCGTCCGGCGAAGCCACCCCCGTAATATGAAAACTCTTCAAAGAGGCATCCGGGTTCGTCTCAATACCACGCAATTCCTGATTCAACCGGTTCAGTTCCACCTGATTTTGTGGATTCTTATCATCCAGGTCGGCTTTACCTACCAGGAAGGTTAAGTTTACCTCACCTTTCGTATCCCGCAACTGCATCACGGGTTTCGGAAGGTATTTCTCGTCCGTCAGGCTGAAAGCGGAGAATTTATACTCCAAGAAGCGAAGCGGGTTGACCGTTCCGCGTGCAATGGAGAAAGAGTCACGATAAATGATATTCCGGTAATTTTCCATCGCCAGATGCACATCTGCACGGTAGTCATGTTGCAGATATTCTATATAGATAGAATCATGGTAAGCAATAATATCCCCCTTGCGTGAAGAAGTAGTTTTCACACGGATGTAATCGTGCAAAGGATCTTTATCCATATCATAATCGTACATTCGATTTTGCGTTGTATTATAAGTATCCCCGTCGAATACAACAGGACGCATCAACAGACGCTTTTTCAGTGTCACATCATAAATGGAAGGCTGCAATACCAAGCGACGATGTGAGTTAAACATCTCCTTAGGCACCGGGACACGAGTTTTCAGATGGAAATAATTACCTTTGATTTCGATGTCCGTAGGTTCCGGAATCACTTTGTCCTTCACTTTGGAAGTAATTGTAACTTCGTCCAGTTCGATGACGGCATCTTTCAATACTACATTCAGAATCTGCTTTCCTGCCACCTTCACTGTTTTGTCTTCATAACCGACACATGTAACTTCAACGAGCCGTTTTTCTCAACCAAGACACTGTAACGGCCATCCTCGTCGGACATTTCTATACGTTCGTCATTGACCGGATTCAACACATTTACATTCGGAACACTTTTTCCCTGCGGGTTTGTGATATGCCCCTGCACGCGGATCCGTTGGCGGATACATTCATACCGACGAACATCATCGCCACGAGAAGTATACCTGTTAATCTATCACGTTTCAAATTGATTTTCATTCTCTTTTCTGACTAGCTAATGTTCGTTATCGAATAATATAAACAAAGGATACCCCCAGTTTGACAGGTGCAATGGTGGTCTTACTATCGTTGACCGCACCCGGTTTCGGAGTACCCTTATCATACTTAAACTGACGGTAGCGCAACACACCCACTCCGGCAGTTGCTTCGATGTTCCAATGATCGCCCAGCACCCATGCGTATCCATAGGTCAAACCGGCGGCGTATGCATCGCCTTTGTGATGCACATCTTTTACCATCATATCAAAATTATTCACGAAAGCGGTGATTCCAAGAAAATGACTCACCATCGGACGATTTAGCCAGTAACGAACTTCAGGCTGAAAATGCGTGAAAGTCGTTTTAAAGTTGTCTGTACTGATTGGGTTCGCAGCAATCCCCATGTTCAAGGAGACATGACTACCCAATACAAATTCTGCTTCTACATTCGGACTGGCGGTCAGCAACCCAATGCATTTGTCTTTACAGCCACCCGTTGTGCGTGCACATGTACACCACAACATAATAACAGAAATGATAACGCAGCTATTACCCTGCGACCATTTCTCATCACATATACCATCATTTATTTCCCACTAAATATTTCCCACTAAATATTTACCCACAAAAAAAGGGCTTACTGTCCATTTTATATACTACTTGGACAGAAAGCCACAAAATTAGAAAAAATATAGTATTAAAAACGTTTAAACACGCTTTTTTTGTTTTTTATTGCAACAATTTCCATCTTAGGCCATAATATACCATACTACGGATAAGATATACAATTTTTCTTTATTACCAATGAAACATCAGATACGCAACAACATAGGCTCCGACGAAGCATCGGATTTTATCTTCTTATCGCCGATAACAACCGTACAGGAGCAGAAGAAATAATATACCATTTCCCTTCTTTCTTTTCGAGCAATACATTAGCGGCATTGTCGGTCTGAATCATTACCCCGGGTGCAACCAATTGGTCCCATTCCCTAAAAACAACGTCCGGTTTCCTGCATATTCATTGCTGATAACAGCATAATCCGCTTTCACTTTCATTCCTTGATAAATAGCGGTTTGTGCAGCATCAGATAGAGAGAAGATATGATCTATACGTCCGTTTTTGCTTTTCACACAGATACCGGCAAAGTCTTCCAAACCTGCTCCTTCTGCATCAAAGTAAGAGACGGACTGAATAGCAGACGGTTCCTTTTTCGTACTCGGTTCATATATCGAGACAAAAGGACGATTCCAAGCTTCTCCATGCTGACGGGCAACAAATGTCAGCGTCGGCTGCTCCTTTATATTATAGGGCATATTCGGTGTACGGCTTAGCCCTTCGGTCATTGGCGCCAAAGCCGTAAAGACTTCACGATCCGGTTCGCCTTTCATCCAAAGATTCATGTATATATCATCGCCGTCCTTATCTTTCATATCTATGGTGAAAGTTGCCTTGACATCCTTATTGGTTGCAGCCACTTTCTTATCATATAAATAGGAATAAGCGTAAAGATGTGCGCCTGCAAAGGCGAGTTCTTCCGTAGACTGGAGATTCAGGTCGCTGCCATCTGCTGCCGTCAATGTCAAAGTCTGTCCAAGGTTGTGATAGAAGTAATCGTGCATCTTATCGCCTCCTTTCTCTTTCCGGCTGCGGAATACATCGACATAATACCCCGTCTCCGCCCCGGTAGTGACAATACTCATCATACGGGTCTGATCCGCCCTGCTTTCCGGTTCACGAAAATAAAGGTTACTGTAAGTAACGGACGTAAATGCTTTGCCCGGTTCCGCTGATGCCGGGAAACAGGAAAGCAAATCAAAAGAATGATTACTTTTCATCACCGGATAGCTCGATATTCCATCCACACAAACTGTATTATGACTGGGGAATTGAGAATAATATTCCGCATAATCCAGTCCGCTATACAGGAAAAGCCCGATACCTGCATCCGGCCCCAGTACGTATCCTTTTCCATAAAGTTCCATCGAAATGCCGTTAGCGTGCATGTGGTTCCCTTCACTGCCATTCAACGAAATCATCAAACTGTTGCGCGGATGCATACCGTTGCGCTGTACCAGCCATGACACATTGAGCATAAAACAAAGGAGAAACATAATCTTCTATCTTTCCCGGCTGCACTTTGGGATTTAGCGCCAGCGGTTTATCTTCAAAGAAAGAATTGACAGATACACGCACATTCTTCTTTTCTGTTTTATCATTTCCCAAATCCGGGTTCAGGCATTTCAATAAAGCCGTGAAATAGTTTTCCTGTTCTTTCTTCCGTTCGCCTGTGCATTCTGTATCATACGGATAAAGAAGTTCGTACTCAAATATCCCGGATGCGTATCTCCAAAGCCACAAATCATACGGTTGGGAAACAGATATTGGGGAGTGGTTGCTACCGCTTTCGACAATACAGGCATTGCTTTCACCAAATCATATTGCAGATTCGTATCAAACTGATTCACAAAATTGGCATAATCATTGATTACCACACTGCTATATCCCGGACATTCTGCCCAAATTCCCGTATTTATATCGAAACCATAATCTGCCAATTGCGTCAGACTCCATTGGCGGATGCTGGAACGGTTCATCACATAGTCGATATAATATTCACGTCCTTTTCCGTCGGCATATTCTTTATTGTCTTCCAATACCAATCCGACATTCATAATAAACCGTGCCTGTAGCAAATTCCAGTTGTTATGAGGTACACCGTTCGCTATGATATTATCCGCCCATTTCTTAAAAGCTCCGGCGTAGATTTCCATTTTATCCGGGTAATTGGCCTTTAGATAATTATATAGAAAATCGTATAAAGGGACAGCGATATGGAGTGCGTCTTCATGGATGACTTCGAAAGAAGTCAATCCTACCAATGTTTGCTGATGGCCGTGATTCAGGTCGATGGGCACGTTTCTATAATAAATACCTGTCATATATGTATCAAAGACCCCCGCGGCAAGTTTAGCGAATTTCTCTTCATCCGTCATCCAATAAAGGAAAGCGGCATCACGGGCAATTCCCAGGATTTCGCAGTTCAGGCTTTCAATATTCCGGCCTGTTTTGGATGGGTGTACACTCTCCATAGGACGGTCGGGAAGTGCATTATTGCAGAAAGTGACATTCCCATCCTCATCATCATAAGGAACGACATCCGCCAATTTGGGACGGCCGTGGGTAGCAGCTGTGCCACGGGTTCCTGTGTAACGCACAGTGGGATAAGGAGCTTTTTCACCACCTGCATGGTCGAACGTTTCACCTTTCACATATACTTCCGTGGCATGAGACTTCCAGTACATTGCCAAACGAGACAGCAACCACGCCGGTTGAGCATCCGTCAGGTTCGTATATACTTCCGTCCGTTCCTTCAATTTATTGAAAACATCTTTCGCCCATTCTTCTTTTTTAATCAGCTTCCATGTTTCCTGCTTTCCCGCCGGAGTAGTCAGTACCCGTGGATGTGTCTGCGGCATCTTTTCCGGCAAAGGAATCTCTTGTCCGGATGCGCTGTTCAGAAAGGATAGAAAACATAGTCCAAGTAAAATTCGTCTCATACTTCAATTTTCTTTTTTTAGGTTTGATACCTATTAAATACGAAGATAGAGATTTATTTACCTAAATCCTCCGTCAAAGAACAATTTTATTTGTACGAGACTACGCTGTTATTTCAAACAAAGAATTATATTTGCAAAAAACCGACTAACAATTCTGATACTTATGAAAATTTTATCTATCCATGATTTGGCAACAATCAGGAAGAGAGCAGAGCACAATCTTTCATTGCGCGAAGAAAGTAATGAAAAGGTGACTGAAAAGTGTTACGGACTGGCATCCGGTGCGCAACATCTTCAGATTCTGATCTGCGGTGGTACAGGCTGTAAGGCATCTTCCAGCCAGGGTATTACAGACAATCTTCTAAAAGCCATCCAAAAGAACGAAATCACCGACAAAGTAGAAGTCATCACCGTAGGCTGTTTCGGCTTCTGTGAAAAAGGTCCTATCGTGAAAATTATCCCCGATAATACCTTTTACACCCAAGTCACTCCCGAAGATGCGGAAGAAATCATCAACGAGCATATCATCGGAGGACGAAGAATCGAACGGTTGCTGTATGTAGATCCCAAAACGGAACATACCGTCAGCGACTCCAAGCACATGGATTTCTACCGGAAACAACTCCGCATCGCATTGCGTAACTGTGGTTTTATCGATCCCGAAAATATTGAAGAGTATATCGCCCGTGAAGGATACTTTGCATTGGCCGATTGCCTGCTTAACAAAAAGCCGACGGACGTTATTGATATTATCAAACGTTCGGGACTTCGCGGACGTGGTGGTGGCGGTTTCCCGACGGGACTGAAATGGGAATTTGCCAACAAGCAACAGTCAGATGTCAAATACGTGGTTTGTAACGCCGACGAAGGAGATCCCGGTGCATTCATGGACCGTTCCATTATGGAGGGCGACCCACATTCGATTGTAGAAGCGATGTGTGTCTGCGGTTATTCCATCGGGTCCACCAAAGGATTAGTATATATCCGTGCCGAATATCCGTTAGCTATCAACCGACTGAAAACAGCTATCAATCAGGCGCGCGAATACGGATTACTGGGAGATCATATCTTAGGAACAGATTTCAGTTTCGACATAGAAATACGATACGGAGCCGGAGCTTTTGTCTGCGGAGAAGAAACTGCCCTTATTCATTCGATGGAAGGAAAACGGGGAGAGCCGACTCTGAAACCTCCCTTCCCTGCCGAATCCGGTTATCTGGGAAAACCAACCAATGTAAATAATGTGGAAACGCTTGCCAATATTCCCATTATTCTAACCAAAGGAGCCGACTGGTTTGCAACGATTGGCACAGAACGTTCCAAAGGAACCAAAGTGTTTGCTCTTGCCGGAAAGATTAATAATGTCGGACTGATCGAAGTGCCGATGGGAACTACTCTTCGGGAAGTAATCTACGAAATCGGAGGAGGCATCAAAGGCGGAAAGAAGTTCAAAGCTGTACAAACAGGAGGACCGTCAGGCGGCTGTCTGACAGAAAAACATCTGGACACTCCCATTGACTTTGACAACCTTCTCTCGGCCGGTTCCATGATGGGTTCAGGAGGGATGATTGTCATGGATGAGGACGACTGCATGGTATCCGTAGCCCGCTTTTATCTGGATTTTACAGTGGAAGAGTCCTGCGGGAAATGCACACCTTGCCGCATTGGAAACAAACGTCTGTTGGAACTACTGAACAAGATTACAGAAGGAAAAGGCACAGAAAAAGACCTGGACACACTTGCCACTTTGGGACAAGTCATCAAAGATACGGCCCTCTGCGGACTGGGACAAACCTCTCCGAATCCCGTTTTATCCACATTGGATAACTTCTACGATGAATATATGGAACACGTACGGGATAAGACTTGTCGTTCCAAGCAATGTAAATCACTATTAACATATACCATCAGTCCGGAACGTTGCATTGGTTGTCATCTATGCGCCAAAAACTGTCCGGCGGATGCTATCAGCGGGCTGGTGCGCAAGCCACATGTCATTGCTCCTGATAAATGTATCAAGTGCGGCATGTGCATGGCACGCTGCAAATTCAACGCTATTCTTGTCTGCTAAAATCTTATTTACTATGGAAGAAAAACAAATTACTCTCCAGATAGACGGTCATTTCATCACTGTGCCCGAGGGAAGCACTATTCTTGAAGCCGCTATCAAAATCGGTATCAATATACCTACGCTGTGTCATATCGACCTGAAAGGAACCTGTATAAAAAATAATCCGGCTTCCTGCCGTATTTGTGTGGTTGAAGTGATGGGACGGCGCAACCTGGCTCCTGCCTGCGCTACCCGTTGCACGGAGGGCATGGTAGTAAAAACCAGTACCCTGCGCGTAATGAACGCTCGCAAAGTGGTGGCTGAACTGATCCTTTCGGATCACCCCAATGACTGCCTCACTTGCCCTAAATGCGGCAACTGCGAGCTCCAAACGTTAGCACTGCGTTTCAACATTCGCGAAATGCCTTTCAATGGCGGTGAGCTGTCCCCCCGCAAACGGGAAATTACCGCTTCTATCGTCCGTAATATGGATAAATGCATTTTCTGTCGCCGTTGTGAAAGTGTTTGCAATGATGTACAGACGGTCGGAGCATTGGGTGCCATCCGTCGCGGATTCAATACAACCATCGCTCCTGCCTTTGACCGAATGATGACGGAAAGTGAATGTACTTACTGCGGTCAGTGCGTGGCTGTCTGTCCCGTAGGCGCATTAACAGAACGTGACTACACCAACCGTCTGCTCGACGATCTGGCTAATCCGGACAAAGTAGTGATTGTGCAGACCGCACCTGCCGTACGGGCGGCCCTAGGTGAAGAATTCGGATTTCCTCCCGGCACTCTGGTAACCGGAAAAATGGTGTATGCACTTCGCGAACTGGGATTCGACTATGTATTCGATACTGTTTTGCAGCCGACCTTACCATTATGGAAGAGGGTTCTGAAATTCTGAACCGCCTGACACGTTATCTCAACGGAGATAAATCCGTACGATTACCTATCCTGACTTCCTGCTGTCCGGCATGGGTCAACTTCTTCGAACATCATTTCCCGGACATGCTGGACATTCCGTCCACCGCCCGCTCCCCACAACAGATGTTCGGTTCCATTGCCAAATCCTATTGGGCGGAGAAAATGGGCATACCCAGAGAAAAACTGGTTGTCGTATCTATCATGCCTTGTCTGGCTAAAAAGTACGAATGTGCACGTGATGAATTCAAAGTGAACGGTATCCCCGATGTGGATTATTCTATCTCTACCCGTGAACTGGCACGACTAATTAAACGTGCCAATATCGGGTTCCCTCTCGTACTGGACAGCCCATTCGACAACCCGATGGGTGAATCGACAGGTGCCGGTGTCATTTTCGGAACAACAGGTGGTGTAATGGAAGCCGCCCTCCGTTCTGTCTATGAAATCTATACCGGAGAACCTTTGAAAAATGTAAATTTCGAACAGGTACGCGGACTAAATGGCGTCCGTCGTGCTACCATTAACCTAAACGGATTTGAATTAAAAGTAGGCATTGCACACGGACTAGGCAACGCTCGTCATCTACTGGAAGATATACGGAACGGGCACAACGAATATCATGTAATCGAAATTATGGCTTGCCCCGGAGGCTGTATCGGTGGCGGCGGGCAGCCTTTGCATCACGGCAACTCGGAAATACTCTATGCACGCGCCAACGCACTTTACCGTGAAGACGCCAACAAACCTTTGCGCAAATCGCACGAGAATCCGTATATCAAGACATTATACGAGGATTATCTCGGCAAACCGCTAGGTGAGAAATCGGAAACTCTCCTGCATACGCATTATTTCAACAAAGCGATTGATTAACTTTTAAATGAAGAGTATTATGTCAGATATCAAACTAGCCTGTGACATGGCAGAGCAAATCAAAACGATCTGCGACAAGCATGGAAACAAACCGGGCGAACTTATCAATATTTTGCATGAGGCACAGCATTTGCAAGGGTATCTACCCGAGGAAACGCAACGGATTATCGCTTCCAAACTTGGAATTCCCGTATCGAAAGTGTATGGTGTCGTCACTTTCTATACTTTCTTTACCATGACTCCCAAAGGAAAACATCCCATCTCTGTTTGCATGGGTACAGCTTGTTATGTACGTGGTTCAGAAAAACTGCTGGAAGAGTTCAAACGTGTATTAGGTATCGAAGTCGGTGACACTACCCCGGACGGAAAGTTCTCATTAGACTGTCTGCGTTGTGTAGGCGCCTGCGGACTGGCTCCGGTAGTGATGATCGGCGAGAAGGTATATGGTCGATTACAACCGGTAGATGTAAAGAAGATTATTGAAGAATTGGAATAACCGAATTCCCGAAAACAATATAAAACAAACGGCTGCTTGATAAGTCAAAACAGCCGTTCATTAATATTAAAATGTAAAAAATGATGCGGAGAGAACGAGATTCGAACTCGTGATACCCTTTAGGGGTATACACGCTTTCCAGGCGTGCCTCTTCAACCACTCGAGCACCTCTCCTTACAATTACCAACTAGAGAAAAAACTCTCCATAAAAACAGAAAGCAGCAAAAAGCTGCTTTCTAGCGGAGAGACAGGGTATTGAACCCAAACATCTAACCGCCTATAAATCAGCTTTTTATTTTCCAAAATTTCAAATAGGTAACGAAACAGTAACGATTTTTGCAGGGTTATTTGTCCGGCTTTGTCCGCTGTTTGTCTGCCTATCTCACGGGTTCAAAGATACAACACATTTTTTAATTACGCAAATCTCTGTATATAAATGTTTCAGCTTAGGTGCAAGGTGCAAGCATATTATACTATAGATATTATACTTGCACCTTGCACCTATCGAAAAATATGCCGTATTATTTGGCTATTCAAAATATTGTTCGTAGTTTTGCGAACAACAAAGAAGAAAGGAGAATTGGAGTGAAAGAGAAACAGTACACAACAGAGCAGGAACAGATTGCTCGGTTTGCCAAAGCAATGGGACATCCGGCACGGATGGCTATTCTTACTTTCTTGGCAAAACAAGATAGTTGCTTCTTCGGTGATATTCACGAAGAACTACCTATCGCTAAAGCAACCGTTTCGCAGCATTTGAAAGAATTGAAAGAAGCTGGCTTAATTCAGGGGGAAATAGAAACGCCCAAAGTCCGGTATTGTATAAACCGGGAGAACTGGGAACTTGCCCGAAAATTGTTTGCAGCTTTTTTAGGGGACTGTAAATGTAAAGGTACATCGTGCTGTGAATAGCAGTACCTTTTTTTTGGAATAATTGTTCGTAGTTCTACGAACTACGATTATTATATTAACTTTAAAGTAGAATGACAATGGAAATTAAAGTATTAGGAACTGGGTGTTCAAGCTGTAAAGCCTTGTACGAAACTACCAAACAAGCTATTTCAGAATTAGGTTGCGATGCAACCCTTATCAAAGAGGAAGATTTATTGAAAATCATGGAGTATAACATTTTAGGGCTTCCGGCTTTGGTGATTGACGAGAAAGTCGTATCAGCCGGGAAAAAGTTATCCCTTGCAGAAGTGAAAGAGTTGATAACCAAATAAAAAAGAACTATGAGAAAATTATTTTATCTACTGATTGTAACGCTGGTCTTAGTTTCCTGTGGTAACGGTTCAAAGAAAAAGACCGGAGAAAATCAAGCGGAAGAAATACAGTCTAACCGCATAGAGGTTCTTTATTTTCATGGAGCGCAACGGTGTATCACTTGCCGGGCGATAGAAACAAATACAGTAGCCCTTTTGGATAGCCTTTATTCAAAAGAAAAAGCAGACGGTAAAATTATCTATAAAGTGATAGATATTTCAAAGAAAGAAAATGAAGCGATTGCAGACAAGTACGAAGTTACATGGTCGTCTTTGTTTGTAAACGGCTGGAAAGACGGCAAAGAGAATGTAAACAACATGACCGAGTTTAGTTTTTCCAATGCGAAAAATGCACCGGACAAGTTTAAAGAGGGAATTAAAAGCAAGATTGACGAATTGTTAAAACAGTTGTAAGATGGATTTTCTTCAATCGCTATTAGATAACAGTTCTATTCCTGCTATTACAGCTTTTATATTGGGGATTTTAACGGCGGTCAGCCCGTGTCCGTTAGCGACCAACATAACGGCAATAGGATTTATTAGTAAGGACATAGAAAACCATCACCGGATATTTATAAACGGATTGCTTTATACTTTCGGCAGAATAGTAAGCTATACGGTTCTTGGCTTTATCCTTATCCCTATTCTCCGTGAGGGAGCAAGTATGTTTATGGTTCAAAAAGCCGTAAGCAAGTACGGGGAAATGCTGATTGCTCCGGCGTTAATCATCATTGGAATATTTATGCTCGATGTAATAAAACTCAATCTACCGAAAATCAATATCGGCAGTGAAAGTTTGAAAAAGAGGACTAAAGGCGGTTGGGGGGCTATGCTATTGGGTATTTTATTCGCCCTTGCTTTTTGTCCTACCAGTGGAGTTTTTTATTTCGGTATGCTTATGCCTTTGTCAGCAGCGGAAACGGGTGGGTATCTCTTACCTGTAATTTACGCTATTGCTACGGGATTACCCGTAATCCTTGTTGCATGGATTTTAGCGTACAGTGTTGCCGGACTGGGTAAGTTTTATAACCGGATGCAAATATTCGAGAAATGGTTTCGTAAAATAGTTGCCATCCTCTTTATTGCGGTAGGAATTTATTATGCAGTAGTCTTTTATCTATAAATAAACATAGAGTATCATTTTAAATAAAAACAGTATGAAAAAGATAGAAATTTTCGACCCGGCAATGTGTTGCCCTACGGGTCTTTGTGGAACAAATATTGACCCTGAATTAATGCGTATTGCGGTTGTTATTGAAACATTGAAGAAACAGGGTATCATCGTTACCCGTCACAATTTACGTGACGAACCGCAAGTGTATGTAAGTAATAAAACAGTAAACGAGCATCTGCAAAAACATGGGGCGGATGCACTGCCTATTACTTTAGTGGACGGCGAAATCGCTGTTTCAAAAACCTATCCTACCACCAAACAAATGAGTGAATGGACGGGTATCAATTTGGATTTTATGCCAGTAAAATGAGTATTCACCAGCTAATTATATAAAAATGAAAACATTTAATTTATCAGATATAGATTTGACGAAATACCTTTTCTTCACCGGAAAGGGCGGTGTAGGAAAAACTTCGATTGCTTGTGCTACTGCGGTAGGCTTGGCAGATAATGGAAAGAAAATACTTCTTATCAGTACAGACCCGGCTTCAAACCTGCAAGATGTGTTTAATCAAACACTGAACGGACACGGTACGGATATTCAAGAAGTACCCGGCTTAACGGTCGTTAATCTCGACCCGGAACAAGCCGCAGCCGAATACAGGGAAAGCGTTATTGCTCCTTCCGGGGACAACTGCCCGAAAGTGTAATTCAGAATATGGAAGAACAACTTTCAGGCTCTTGTACGGTAGAAATTGCGGCTTTCAACCAGTTTTCCGATTTTATCACGGATGCCGATAAAGCAAAAGAATACGACCATATTATCTTTGATACAGCCCCCACGGGACACACGTTACGAATGTTACAACTACCATCAGCGTGGAGTACATTTATTAGTGAGAGTACGCACGGTGCATCTTGCTTAGGTCAATTATCCGGTTTGGAAGAACGGAAAGGTATCTATAAGCAGGCAGTTGAAACACTTTCGGATGCAAACGCAACCCGCTTAGTATTGGTTAGCCGTCCTGAAATCGCACCATTAAAAGAAGCCGCCCGTTCTTCACATGAATTGCAATTACTGGGAATTAAAAACCAGCTATTGGTAATCAACGGGCTTTTGCTGCAATTAGATGAAGCCGATAACGTATCGAAACAGATATATGACAGGCAGCAAAATGCCCTGAAACAGACCCCTGCGGAACTGCTGGAATATCCGTCTTATTATGTTCCTTTACGGTCATACAATTTATCTAATATTGCAAATATCCGTCGGATGCTTTACAATGATAACTTAACAAATGATGTGAACTATCAGCGGATTACCGATGCCAAAGGGATGAATGAACTGGTAAACGACCTCTATCAATCAGGAAAAAGGGTTGTTTTTACTATGGGAAAAGGCGGCGTGGGAAAAACCACTTTAGCCACTGAAATAGCCCTGAAATTAACAAAATTGGGTGCAAAGGTGCATCTTACCACCACTGACCCGGCAAACCATCTGAATTATAACCTTGCTGTTCAGGCTGGCATTACGGTAAGCCGGATTGACGAAGCGGAAGTGTTGGAAGCCTATAAAAACGAGGTTCGCAGTAAAGCTGCGGAAACAATGACTGCCGAAGATATGGAATATATAGAGGAAGATTTACGTTCACCGTGTACGCAGGAAATTGCAGTATTCCGGGCTTTCGCTGAAATTGTCGATAAAGCAGAAAATGAAGTCGTAGTAATTGACACCGCACCTACCGGACACACTTTGTTATTGCTGGATGCAACGGAAAGTTACCATAAAGAAGTACAACGTACACATGGCGACACTCCCGCTTCCGTAAGAAAGCTGTTACCACGTTTGAGAAACCAGCAGGAAACAGAAGTCGTTATTGTGACCCTGCCCGAAGCAACACCCGTATTTGAAGCCGAACGTTTGCAAATGGATTTACAACGTGCCGGGATTAATAATAAATGGTGGGTCGTGAATGCTTGCTTGTCATTAACTGACACCGAAAATTCTTTCTTGCGGGCAAAGGCGCAAAATGAATTGGTTTGGATTAAGAAAGTAGAAGAATTGTCAAAGGGAAATGCTGCCCTGATAGCTTGGAAAAATAACTAAAAACATGAAGATTTTAATTCTTTGTACAGGGAATAGCTGCCGCAGCCAAATGGCACATGGCTTTCTACAATCATTTGACAATAAACTGGATGTCTTTTCAGCAGGAACAAAACCTGCTGAAAAGGTTAATCCGATGGCGGTAAAGGTTATGGATGAAATGGGTATAGATTTAACCCACCATACCCCTAAAAGTGTAAACCTATATATAGGGCAGGAATGGGACTATGTTATTACGGTCTGCGGTGGGGCAAACGAAAGCTGCCCGATGTTTACGGGTGAAGTAAGGAACAGGCTGCATATAGGATTTGACGACCCCTCGGAAGCAACCGGAACACCGGAGTTTATAAACAGTGAATTTCATCGGGTACGGGATGAGATAAAAGCCCGTTTCTATGACTTCTACCTGAAAGAATTAAGACCACAATTAAGCTAAATAGTTGTTGTTATGGAAAAGAAACAAGGAATTGGATTTTTTGAAAAATACCTGACTATCTGGGTTGCCTTGTGCATCATTATTGGAATTGCCGTGGGACAATGGCTTCCGGCAATTCCGCAAACATTAAGCAAATTTGAATATGCCAACGTGTCTATACCCGTGGCAATCCTGATTTGGTTAATGATTTATCCGATGATGCTAAAAGTGGATTTTCAAAGTGTTAAGAATGTCGGCAAGCGTCCGAAAGGAATAATAGTCACTTGCGTTACAAATTGGCTGATAAAGCCATTTACCATGTTCGGAATAGCTTATTTGTTCTTCTATGTGGTTTTAAAGCCTTTATACCTGCCGGGTTAGCCGAAGAATATTTAGCCGGGGCGGTATTATTGGGGGCTGCACCTTGTACAGCTATGGTGTTCGTGTGGAGTTACCTTACTAAAGGGGATGCCGCTTATACGCTGGTACAAGTGGCAGTGAACGATTTAATCATATTGGTAGCGTTTGCCCCTATCGTTGCTTTCCTGCTGGGAGTTGGTGGCGTATCTATCCCGTGGGACACTCTGTTGCTATCCGTGGGGCTGTTTGTTGTGATACCACTTGCTGCCGGGGTCATTACCCGAATAATGGTTATCCGCCGCAAAGGTGTGGAATATTTCAATAACGTATTTATTAAGAAATTTAATAATTATACGGTAGGTGGATTGCTATTAACGCTTATTATCCTGTTTTCATTTCAAGGAGAAACGATACTGAACAATCCCCTGCATATCTTATTGATTGCAGTTCCGCTTGTGTTGCAAACGGTTCTGATATTCTTCGTTGCTTACGGTTGGGCGAAATGGTGGAAATTACCCCATGATGTTGCCGCACCTGCCGGAATGATTGGGGCAAGTAATTTCTTTGAATTGGCGGTTGCTGTGGCTATTTCTCTTTTTGGTTTACAATCCGGGGCTGCATTGGCTACGGTGGTGGGCGTGCTGGTCGAAGTTCCGGTGATGTTGATGTTAGTAAGGATTGCCAATAACACACGAAGCTGGTTTCCGGCTACAAAATAACAATAGGGCAAAAGTCCTAATCTAACTTTATCGTAAAAAGGCTTGGTGCTGGAAATGTTTGTTCCTAACGTTTCCGGCATTCTGCCTTTTACAAAAGTCAGAATAAAGATACATTTTTCGGCATTAAGACAACCGTAATAACATGAACAATGAAATTAATTTTGAAGAATTTATAAAAAAACAATAGACTGTACTATCTATGAAAAAATAGATGTTGATAACTGGAATATTTCAGTAGAGGTAGTTCTCGATGTCGTAGAGTTTCTGCAACGGTCACTCGAAGATATGAGAACTTATATTGTCAATCATCCTTTCAGTAACAAGGAAGAAGAAATTTATTTCTTCAAACACATCAAACCGGAAGTATTGAGTAGATTATTATACTTTACAGAGATTTACAATACCGAAATGCGAAAACCGCATGGAAGCATTGAAGTCTTAAAAAAGTATTATAACGACAGATTGGATGAATTGACTTCCTATTTTGAAAGTAATTTGGATTTTTACCAATATTACCGTTCTAAAGCGACCCACTTAGATAGTCATTATTTTGTACGGGGGCATATTGATTTTAAGCTGTGTCCGAATTGTGTACCTTATGACCGTGACCCGGAATTTTCCACTTGTTACGACCACAAAGCAGCACAAATATTAGCGAATGATATGCTTTGTATTTATCTGAATAAAAAGTTACATGGAGTTGATAAGCAAGTAATCATCGCAAAAAGTCGGTCTTTCTTACCGGAACACCCTTTCCGGTGGACTGCAACAAAAATAGCAGCCGTAGAATTAGGCTACGCTATATATGCGGCGGGTATTCTGAATAATGGGCAAGCGGATATAAAAGAAATTATGACTTTTATGGAAGCATCGTTTCAAATCGACTTAGGCGACTATTACCGAACTTACATAACCATGAAAGACAGAAAAAAAGACCGGACTTCATTTCTAAACAGCTTAATAAAAAGCCTGCTTAAAAAGATGGATGAAGATGATAACCTATAAATAAAAACAACCAAGTTCTTGCCAACTTGGTTGTTTTTGTTTTCACTCGCTCCATACTCTATTTTTTCTTTATTATTGCGAAAAACAGGTGATTTTTTCCTTGTTTTACCTGTAATTACTCCGAAAAATAAATCTTCCAACTTGGAAAAAGGTTGGAAGATTTATTTTTTCAAACGCTCCAACTTTGCGGCAAATCAATTAGTTAGCAATATGGAGATAATAACATTCGAGTCAAAAGCCTATAAGGAATTAGACAACAAAATTACCGCTATTGCGGATTACATTTTCAACCACATGGAAGCGGAAAGCATTAATGAGGATGAAATTTGGGTAGACAGTTACGAAGTCTGCACTTTCCTGAAAATCAGCGAAAAGACACTTCAACGCCTGCGGGTGGCTGGAACTATTGCGTATTCCAATATCCGAGGGCGTACTTCTACAAAATCAGCGAAGTAAAACGGATGCTGGAAGAACGCCTGATAAGAAGTAACAAAGAGAACATTCAAGACCTGATAACCAACCATCAGCTATATGTTAAGGAAAGAAGAAATCTTAGAAAGGACAAATAACGGGCTATCTGTGTTCAAGCACTATATACCGGGTAATTGGCGGATAGGTCGCAATTTCCTGAACCCTCTTTATGAGGATAACAAGGCATCGTGCAATATCTATTTCGACCGCCGGAATGGTAACTATAAAATGAAAGACTTCGGCAACGACAGTTATAGCGGTGATTGTTTCTTTTTCGTGGGGCAACTCAAAGGACTGGATTGTAACAATCCGGTGGACTTTGTGGAAATATTGGAAACCATCGACCGGGATTTGGGGCTTGGGCTGGTAGCAGGCAACCCGATACCTGTTACCCGTACTTCTTACCGGACGGAGAAACTAATATCGGAAGAAACACCCGAAAAGGAAAGTAAACCCTATCAGTTCAGAGAACAAAAATTTCCGCTTGCCGAATTGATGTACTGGCAACAATACGGCATCACCCCAGAGATTTTAGAACTGTATAAGGTTTGTTCTCTGCGGGATTTTCAAAGTGAAACGGCGGATGGTACACCGTTTACTTATACTTCGTCCGTGGCAGAACCGATGTACGGGTATAAAAGTAAACGATATATAAAACTATATCGTCCATTCTCGAAAACCCGCTTTCTGTATGGCGGCAGCTTCGGTGAAAATTATTGTTTCGGGCTGGAACAACTACCCGCAAAAGGTGATACATTATTTATCACGGGTGGTGAAAAAGATGTCATGGCAATGGCAGCACACGGTTTTCACGCTATCTGCTTTAACAGTGAAACGGTGACTATCCCGCCCACCCTGATTTATAAACTAACGTTCCGCTTCAAACATATAATCTTGCTATATGATACCGATAAGACGGGCAAGGAAAGCGCACGAAAGCAGGAAAAACAGTTGGAAGAATTTGGGGTAAAACGGCTGCTTTTGCCACTTCCCGGCACGAAAGAGGAAAAGGATATTTCCGATTATTTCAAAGCGGGAAATACCCGTGAAGATTTCCTTAAACTGTTCATTGATTTTTAGACAACCTTTATAGTGATACATTGATTATGCTTAAATCGTGCGAAATAGACTTTAATAATCCCCCGGCAAAAGCGCAGGTGATAATCTCCGCCGGGGACGTTCCGCTGGGAACACAAGGCAACCTGTTCGGCATCACTGGCGGCGAAGGTACAGGAAAAAGTAATTATGTTGCTGCAATGGTGGCAGGGTGTATCTGTCCGGCAGGGGCAGAAGTGGACACACTCGGCATACAGATAGCAACTAACGGCAAACATAAGGCGGTTTTGTTATATGATACGGAACAGTCGGAAGTGCAACTATTCAAGAACGTAAGCAACTTGTTAGCCCGTGCCAAGCAACCGGATAAGCCGGAAGAACTGAAAGCATTCTGCCTGACGGGTATGTCCCGTAAAGAACGCCTGCACGCTATTGTTCAAAGTATGGATAAATTTTATTACCAGTACGGCGGCATCCAGTTGGTAGTTATTGACGGCATCGCCGACCTTGTAAAAAGTGCGAATGATGAAGCGGAAAGTGTAGCAGTAATAGATGAATTATACCGATTAGCTGGAATTTATAATACCTGTATTCTTTGCGTGCTGCACTTCGTTCCAAACGGATTAAAACTACGTGGACACTTGGGTAGTGAATTACAGCGCAAAGCAGCTACCATTTTGTCGATAGAAAAGGACGAAGAACCCACGCAGTCGGTGGTGAAAGCACTGAAAGTAAGGGACGGCAGCCCGTTGGACGTTCCCCTGATGCTCTTTGCTTGGGACAAGGTAGCCGGGATGCACGTTTACAAAGGAGAAAAGCCACGTGAAGAAAAGGAAAAACGCAAAGAAAAGGAGTTGGTAAGCGTTGCCCGTGATATTTTCGGGCGGCAAACCCATATCACCTATATAGACCTTTGCGAACAGTTGCAGCAGGTTTTGGACGTAAAAGAACGTACCGCAAAAAGTTATATCCGCTTTATGCGGGAACGGGACATTATCATTAAAGACCCGTCCAACCAAAGTTATTACATGATTGGTTTAATTTAATCCGGCAGCCCTATGTATATAAATAGAGAAGATTTCGTAGCATGGATGGAACGTATCATGGATAGGTTCGATATGCAGGACAAAAAGATAGACGCTTGGTAGGCGGACATAATTATTTAGACGGCGAACGCTTACTGGACAATCAGGATTTATGCCTACTGTTGAAAGTGAGTGCTAAAACTTTGCAACGTTACCGCAAGAAAGGGATATTGCCCTATCTGACACTGGACGGACGATGTTATTACCGTGAAAGTGATGTACACCAGCTAATCCGTGAACGAACGGATTAGGCTTTCTGACAGATTGTTTTGTTATATTCCAATCCTGCTTTATATAACGATTAAGGCAGGATTTCTTTATTTTATACTGCGAATATCAGGGCTTTTCCTTAACTTTGCAAAAGTAACATAAGAGAATAACGGCGATTGAACAAATAACTGGGAAGTCGTCTTTATATATAACATATTCGTTCGCCGAATATCTCAAAGTAGAAAACTGGCACTTTTCAAAATGAAACGAGATTTCAGCGCAATGCTTATGCTATGCTTTGTCATAGCGTGGGCTTGCCTGTCCCGTTTCAAAGGTATTGCCAGTACCTCTACTTTGGAGCAGTGTAAGTTCACGTATTCTATGCTAATATCCTAATCTCTTATTCCGTTTAACAATAAATTAACTTCTCGTTCTTTTTCCTTTCTATAACTTCTCGTTCTTCATAATATTTGTATGTATTTTGATCATATGGTACTT
>ENA-OQJX01000217-OQJX01000217.1-human-gut-metagenome-genome-assembly--contig:-NODE-217-length-37025-cov-3.056290_pt1 | contig 37025 bp, 59 predicted proteins | sample MGYA00242615_ERZ504782 | MGnify/ENA primary metagenome ERZ504782 (study PRJEB26092, sample SAMD00036354) | human gut metagenome | host: Homo sapiens | study: EMG produced TPA metagenomics assembly of... | reverse complement strand
CAAGCCTTTAACCACCTGTCCCTTCAATGCTTTCCACCTTGTCCCATCTATATGAATCTGTGGATATTTTCTCTTATACATTTCTTTACAAATGCAAATCTCATGTTCTGTCATATTCTCACCTCAATTTGCAGGAGAAGGAATCGAACCTTCGACCTTCAGCTAAGGAGACTGACGAGCTTCCACTGCTCTATCCTGCTATATTTGTGCGATGTCGCACAGTGTAGGCTTTTGCCAGAGCCTTTTATCGTCTTTGCTCAGGACGCAGAAAAGCATCCGGCTTTCGCCAGATGCTCTCTGCTATTTTCCATTATTCACTTCTTCTACAAATTGCTTCATCAGCTTTGTAAGCTGTGTTCCCATCGCAACACCAGATTCTTTGCAGGCTTCCTTGAACTCTTCTGCTACTTTCTTGTTAATCTTATATGTTTTTGGAACTAACCCTGCTTTCTCATCCCACTTATCTTGTGGTCTCTGTTTCCTTTCTTCATTACCGAGCATGCTCATCCCTCACTTTCTTTATGAGGCAATAAACCAGCTTTGCTATTCCTATAGCAATGAAGAATATTCCTAACTTCCACAACATCCTTTACACAAATGAGCTTTCATGTTATATTTATTTTGAAGAAGGGCTTTCGCCCCTCTTAGCTAATTAAATAGCTTGTCGAGAATCATTAAAAGGATTCCAACGAATAAGTCCAGAATCGCACTGACCGCCAATGTCTTTATATCGATTTTGGACTTTTTCTTTTGTTTCTTTTTGCTCATTTGTATCTCACCTCCTTACAACTATATAATACCACATACGTATACGTATGTCAACACTTTTCTCAGAGGTTTTTAATCCGGACAACGGGAATCGAACCCGTGACACACAGCTTATAAGGCTTCTGCTCTAACCGACTGAGCTATGTCCGATCAACATTTATACAAAAAACGCCCTGCATTTTCATGCAAGACGCCCTTTTGTAATTTGTGTGTGGTTTTACTGGTTGTCTTTAGGAGGAAAACTAAAAACACCTTAGCCGTCCAGCTTGTTCCTTTCGGCTTTATACCATATTAGCATTTTAAAACCGTCGTTTCCGTCGTTTTCTCAAATTTTTCTAAATATCTGTTATGTTTGCATCGGCAACTGTCCTCTGTATATGCTTTCCTTTTCTTTGGGAATACTTCATTCATCCTATGTGAGACCTGTACCCAACTTAGATCATCAATATAATAAAATCTGAGAATCATCCGGATTTCGCTTTTTTTTAATTTGTCCTATATATTCCTCTACCTGTATCTGTTTCTCCAGAAGATCCGTCTCCAACATCTGCAGCTTTGCAATGCGCTTTTCAAGTAAAAACTCACGTTTTTCATATTCTCTTTGTGGGAAGCCTGTTATTTTCACTGTTCGCAATGGTTTATTGCCTTTCTTTCCACATGCAACAGAATCTTGCACAGTAATCTTGTTCAGTTGCTCTATTTTCTTTTTATCCTCTGCAATCCTACGTCTCAGATCTTTTATCTCTTCTTTCATGTCTGCATACTCAATCAGTATCTTCTTGTCCACTGGCAACACTCCCTTTCGTATCTACTCCCCATTTTCTTAAGCAGTCTTCCACAGAGTACGCACCTCTTTGCATCCACTTCTTGGCATTCTCTGTTGGTTCATGTTCAGCCAGATCAGCAAAATGATCTTCTCGATCCCGTTTCATTTCCTTTGCGCTGCGTCTGTGCTTTAAGGTTCCTCTCATGCCGTCACCTCGATCTCTTCTCCTGTCAGCTCTTCAAGCTTCTGTCGCATTTCCTCGATGGTCATTTTCTTTGTTTCGGTGCGTTCCCAAATGAGTTCAAGGTTGCTTTTAATAAACACATCTTCTATGCATCCGAGTGATTCCGGAGTAATCCTATAGACTTTAACGATGTCTCCTCCTGTATACCCTTCCCATTTCAAGTCATCAGTGTAACCGTCTATATGATTGCATCTGCCTTTTCTTACTGCCTTCCCAGCCAATACAAGATACATGTTGCCATCTCTTTGTTCAACTACCATCCCGTCTTCCAGATCCGCCTTTGTAAATTCTTTCTGCATGTAATCACTCCATTCTAAGATTTCGTATCCTTCGCTATTGTAGTACCGATACGATGAGAGCATTCCGGATCCTGTATAGCATGTTTCTCCTTTGCACTTTTCATAATTCGTCTTTTCCATATAACTTTTGCCTGTGCACCATTTCATTCCATGTCCGTGCATCTGCCTGCAGAAATCTTTTGCTTCTTCCTCAGTCTTACAATGCATCACAATCTTATTGTCTTTATTTTTAAATTCATCCCAGTTAAATTTTTTCATCATCCTACCTCACTATCTTTCGCACAATCCAATCTAAAAAAATCACAAATAACAGTATCGGAAACCCTCCAGCCAGAAGATAATCTGCTCCTTCTAGCTCTACTTCCTCTTCGATTCCTGTCTTTAAAGTAATCACTGTTCCAAGCCCCAGGATATAGTACAGGGCTAGGAATGCGATTGTGATTATGATGTCCATGTTATTTCTCCTTGTATGGTTCTATCTGTTCTTTCGGCATCCACGCTGTCACGACATCGTACACTATTTCCTTATCTGTCCCAAATTCTTTGTCGCAAGCGTAGACCGAACCTCCATCATCACAAAATTTCCACATACCCACTCTATCTATGTATCCGTCGTACACATTGCGCTCTTCCGGATGGTATGTCTTTTCTTCTTCTGGGACCCAGTATGAATAATAGTCTCCAATCCATTCAGATGAGTGTACAGTAACTTTTACCATTTTTCCGACTTCCGGCAATTTCTCGCTTACCGGAATCCAACCGTCATTTTTCTTCCCATCTTCATATCCTTGCATATAAAATTTTCTTCGGCTGCATTCTCTGCACTTCGGAACATCGCCCATATGAGAACGGATAATGTCTTTTGCCCAACCAACACTTACATAATCATCACACATTCCGAATGATTCAAACTCTATCGCATGATCTTCAATCTCTTCCAAAATCTTCTCTAATACGTTCATTCCACATTCTCCTTATCTGCATACTTCTCTATAACATCCACTGCACAGGTCAAGCCATAAAGATAGCTTTCCAGCGCTTCTTTCACCACTCTTTCCACTTCTTCCGTTTCTTTTTCCCATGATTCCGCACATCTTTTTACACCTTCCGCGTAAGCTGTAAGACCCATTGCTAAGTGTTCTTCCGCACTTGCATTTGTCCAAGTTCTGCATTCTCCATTTTTGCGCAATATAGTTATCATTATTTTCATCATTCCACCTCCAACATCTCTTGATTGTCAAAAATATTGCCAATGACTTCATTTGTGTTCGCTTCGAAAAATAAAGATCTATCTCCATTTATGCAGTATGTTCCATTTAAAAATTCAACGCGATTCAGTTTGTGTCCTAAAAGGTCATTCTCCCAAATCTTCTTACCATTCTTGTCGGTAAGTCCGGTGTACTGGCAGAGGGTGTTTATATCAATCTCACAAAAATCAATGCCAACTACATTCCATTTGTCGCATGCTGTACCTTCATACGGTTTAACGATTATCCCGCCAATAAAATAATGTTTCGGTTCTGGCATTCCATCATCAAATAAATATCCTTCAACCCACCATTCCTCTTTCGGAAGTTCTTTCCAGCTTTTTCTCTTTGCTTTAAAAAGGATTTCTCTATTCATCTTCCTTTCCTCCGTTCTGTCGCATCTGCTCTATGTAAATATTTGTGGCGCATCTTACAATCTCCGGTTTTAATCCATCGTAATCAGTGCCTTTGTAAAAATTCTTGTCGCACGATCTTTTAATCATATACAGGATATCTTCAAATGTTCGTTCTTTCACTTTCCCTCTCCACTTCATTGTTGTATTTCATGCACTTTCCATCCTTGTACGCTACACATTTCTCTTTAATACACGGATGCAACACTGGTCTAACAAAATCGCCGTTGCCAATAAGCATTGCTTTTACCTCTTCTTTTCCCGTTAAATCAGGGCAAAATAAAATCATCACTCCACCTCCTCATATTCCGGACACTCCACACAATACTCATACCGGTCCATTCTTGCACACTGCTCTTTGCACACTTCGTTTTCTGGGCATTCTATGCAGCAATAATCGTGTCCGCATATACTTGTTAATTTGCATCTTCCCATCATGGTTATTCCTCACTCCAATCTATTTTCTGTCCGCAATTCGGGCAGTAGAAATGTTCATATCCTTTTTCGCAAATATATTCACTTTTGCACGTAGGGCATTTAAAGTTAATGTCACCAAGTATGTAGTCCATTATATTCGGCTTCTTCGCCGTATCTCGCTCTTTCAGTTCCTGCATCTGCTCCAGCAGCTTTGCGCAATTGTTATATTGGTTCAAAATATCGCACACAAACCGTCCCATCTTGCACTCTGCGCATTTATCTTCCAGTTGCTCTCCGCTTAGCTGGTTCGGATACTTACACAGGTTGTCGCAGATATGCTCCATCATTTCCGTTGTGATCCCGTCCATCCATGTTTCTTCTGTTTTTGGCATTAGTCATTCCTCCGCAATAAAGTCTTCCATTCTCATTTGCCCTGGTATGTTTTCGTCTTCCATCCACCAAAGAAATACCTCTTCCCCTGTCGTCCACTTACATTCTTTTCCTCTTCGTTCACGTTCTTTCAACATCCTGTCGAAAGCATTTATATACAATTGCTTATACTTTGGAAAATCTGCAAACTCTTTGTAACGCTTCTTGCCTGCCATCGGACATCCGATGCAACCAACACGATCATATCCGCACTGGTACAGCTCGCACGTCTCTATTTTCTCGGAATTTATATATCCCCAGATATCACTATGCGTCCAATCTATGATAGGATTTACAATCATTTTTTTCTGCTGCATACATAGCTCACTCATCCGTCTTCGTGCATCGTTATCCTCCATCAGCATTATCTTCGTAAATTTTTCTTTCTCTTTTTGGGTTTGTCCGAGCTTTTCAAACTCTTCCCTTTTCAATCTGGAAGTACTTTCGTCCCATCTTACTCCGGTTGCGATATACCGGTTTGCACATCCAGTTTCTTTCAGCGTAGAGCAACAGTATCTTACAATTCTTGTCGGCGGGATAAGCTTTTCTGGAATTAAGCTCCACATGCTAATCAATTTTCCTTTATAGCGTGGTTTTTCTATTTCGCACCTAATTCCATGCAGTTCCAGTTCTCGGAATACCTTCCGGATATGCCGAACTGTCTGTGGCGCATCTGCCGTTGTATGGCTGTTATGCACTTCAAACGGGATTCCGGATCGCTTAAAAATCTCTAACATCACATCACTATCTTTTCCTCCGCTGTATGTGCAAATAAGCGGTCTACCATAGTGATGCAGACTCATTTCACTTGCCATTTTAATTCTTTCGATTGCTTTTTTCTCTTTATCCATTTTCTCAGAAGCCCGGTATACCCTTGCCCCGGCCGGAGGCTGGCTCCTTTCTATTTTTCGCTTATTTTCTTCTTTTCCTCTCCGTGTTTTCCTCATCCATTAATCTTTTTTCCCTATCGCTTCGCCAGCTCCTTTCCTCTCCCAGAGTTATCTGGGAGATAATGTAATGGCTTACGACAGGTTTTGTGACGTACCTGCTGTTGTATCTTCACGGCACTTGGCTGGAGATGCTATAAAAATTGGAATCCTGGATGTCCTTCTTTCTGCTTTTCATTTTGCGGTTCTTTCATCAACTCTTGCTGATCCAGATAATTTTTCTTGCTGATCTTCATCCAGTCTTTCCGTGTGTGTGACTTTTCATATTCCTCTGTGCGATCTCGCAAAGCAGTTCTCTTGTCTTTCTGCAATTATGTACAGCTTCTTTCCCGCTTTTATGGTGCGGTTCACACAAATACACTTTCAATCCCTCGGCTTCCGATAGAATTCTCATCCCGGATCCAAACAATACATGGTGTTCCTCCGTATACTGCTGCCGATAGTCTCCATACAGATTGGCACAGAGATAGCACACGCCCTTTTCTGTGTTCAAAATACTTTTCGGATGGCTGATTCTCTTTTTCTTCTTTTTCGGCTTAGGAAACGCCATATCACTATAATCAATACTCATAAAGTAATCACTTTCTTTTTCCAGTTGTCCCATCCGCCTTTTGGCAGGCAAATTCTTTCTTCAGAAGCTGGATGATTTTCTCCGGATCCCCGGATTTTAAGATGTCTTCTATGACTTCCCCTTCCTGAACCACTTCTTCTGTGATCTCATGTACCTGCTTTTCTTCTTCCGGAAGATTCATAACCGGATCCGGCATCAGTTCCGGATAATCTTCCACTTCCATCTGTCCCGGAATCTGTTCTTCTGGTTCTTTTGGCTCTTCCAATGTTTCCTTTGGTTTGGCAGGTTCTTTCTTTTCTTTAACAGTTCCGTCTTTAAGACTTCCCTCTCTTTCTTTTCCCTCAGCGGCATCTGATAAACTTCTTCATAGGCTTTTGAATCAGACATCTTCCTACCTTCCGGATAAAAGGTCTGTTCAAATGTTTTGGCCAACTCCAGATAGCTGATCTCTTCCGGCTCTCCCCTGCCATTGTATGGCATGATCCGAATCTGAAACTCACTGAAGAGCGCATTTGCAAATTGCATCCGAAACATTCGGAATTTTGTTGGAGCTACAATTCCCATGATCTCCCGGTTAATCGTACTTTCTCCTTTTGGCTCGTCTTCCCATATCCATTTAGCCATTTTTTCAAAGCAGCCCTTTTCCCTCTCCTTTGAAAAATTCATACACTAACGTTTCCGTCCAGCTTCCATGGTGTTCTTCTGGTGCGATGTCGCACAGGCTCATCTGCGGCGAATAACGATCTTCTGTTTCCCGGATAACTTCTTTTACTTCCCGGATTTCCCGTACCGTGGCATCTCTTGGTACCACTTCCCGCACTTCTTCCGGCAATGCCAACATTTCAGACAGCTTACTGCTGCCATATCCCCGGTATTTCTCCTGAATTTCCGGGCTGTTCCCATCAATACTGTATGTATCATTGATCTGCATGAACCGAATTGCCCACGTCCTGCTGATATTGAAGGTTTCCTTTGCAAACTCAAAAACATCTGCATACCCCTTCTCTTTATAAAACTCTGCATCTCTGGTCTTTTTTAAGAGATACCCGACTTTAATGTATCCCTCTGCTATATGTTCCAGTTCTTTTCGTAATGCAATTTCTACTCCCTGCAGTGTACTGATTGTCTGTAATTCCTCCATCTATCCTGCTTTCCTTTCTGTGCTCCTGAGCTTCTTTTTTCGGAACAGCTCGACAAATTCTTTCACTTCCTCTGTCATAGGTCCGTTATATTTTGCCCTGCACTGTATCATGGCTCCATTGTTTACCTCCATCGTGTAAAACGATGTTTCCGGATTCTGCTTCTTTCGCAGGAACAGAATCGTTGTCTCCCCTTTGGCCACCCGGTCAATATACGTGGCAACGCAATGATGCATGGCATTTCCCTCCTGCCGGATTTCATGGATCCGTTTCGGAAGCCTCAATAAAAATTGTTCTGTTTCCATTTCCAGATAGCTGTCCCGTTTTCTGTATTGCTCGTACTTTTTGTCTTTTTTATTGTCCAAATCTTCTTTGGCTTTTATTTCTCGTTCTCTGCTCTCTTCAATCAACTCTTCATGACGCTGCTTCAAATTCTTCGGGAATAAGATCCACGGCTCTCGCATGTTGTACCCCAGTTCCTCTGACATCTTCAGATAATCGTGATAATCCACGGCTTGTCTCTCATCTTCTCCTAACACTTCTTTGATGTACCGTTCCATCTTGTGAATGGTGGTATACCGGATATACCTGGTGAAATTCCTCGGAAACCTTGCAAAAAACTGAACCTGCTGCCATGTTGGATGCAATCCCTTTTCCTGCATTTTATAAGTGGTGTTGTATTCCCTTGTGCTTGGATTCTTTCCAGCCAACAGCTGGTAGTATTCCCCGTTTAGCCCCAGTATCTTTTTACAAGACCTCTCTTTCTTCTTTAAGTTTCCTGTGTTGTACCCCTGCATTTTTTCTTTGACAATTCTGTAAAATCCACATTTTACCAGTTGTTCGATTCCAGGCATATACCGGTATTCATTCAGATATTGATCCAAATACATTTTTTCTCGATATTTCCCATGTTTCACAAAACGTTCCATTGCAGAATACTGAAACGGCGTTCCCTTTAGAATCTGTTTGAGATTCCGGTTATAGAGGATTGCTTCATGCTCTACCACTTTTGCATAATATCTCCATCCGTCTCTGTAACACCACCGAACCCAGTCTGTCTGCTTATACTGCTCATATTCAAATTCATGAATCTTTTTTAAATTCCGGTCATACGTGATCCGTATCAGCTCCCAGTATCCACCTTCTTCCCTCTGTCCATTCCTGAATTTCCGGTAACACTCAAAATATCGGTATACATATCCCTCTTTTGTTTTCTGCAGGAGCCCTGCATACCCTCTTACATGGACATTTCCGCCTTTCTTTCGGCTTCTGTAGGTAACGGGATGCTTGCAGGATGGGCATTCTCCCACTTCCCCATAGTGAGGCTTCTGGATTTTCACTTCTTTTCTGCAGTGTGTACAATACCCTTTTGTTACCTTTCTTCCGGCATCATAAAACAAATACTGTGGAAGGACTTCCCGATCTACAAAATCATCAAAATCTTTTGGCAGTTCCGGCACCAGTGCCATCTCAGAATCAATTTCGTCAATTTCTTTTCTGCCCTTACTGTAATTTTGCCATCTTGCGATTGCTGCACGTGGCTCTTTCTTTCCGTTGTGACAAAATTCTGTGATCCGTTTTCGGTCCCCTTCTCGTATCCATACTTTTCCACTACTGTACCAGTATCCTTCTTCTATCTCTCCCCATCCTTCCCAATAACTTAAGTTATCTATTTTTGCCGTTCTCCACTTCTCACACAGATTGTCGTAAGTGTAGTACTTGTTTTCTCCCAAAAGGAATACCCGGTATTTTGGATATCTTGTGTCATTCAGGATCATATCTCTTGTAAATACATCGATCTCTAAAACCGTGCCTGTCTTCTTCGCACGATAGAACCAATAATATGTTGCGCTCCACACAGGCGCTCTTCCACATCTTAGTACCTGATGTCCTTGATCTTCCCCGACTGTCTTTCGCATCGTTTCCGTTACTTTTAACTCTGGAAGCTTTAATAACTCTCCTCGTCTCATTTCTCCGCCTCCAGATAGTATTCTTCTGCCATGCAAATACTTCCAGATCCGGCATTGCCACCATTTGTGCCCCTCTTCTTTCTTTGACTCTTTTTTCCGCTTCTTTTCGGATATTCTGCAGACATTCTTTGAGTGTCCGGTTCTTTCTTCTTACCGCTCTGGCCAGAATTTCTTTTTCAAAACATCTCATAGACAGATACGACACGATCTCTCCTGCCGGCATCCCGTCTGTTTCCTCCTTTAACTCAACCTGCAGCTTTCCGATGGCCGCATTTACTGAATCTACCAGTTCTTCTGACAGATGCTGCTCATATACTTCCCGGATTCCATCTGGAATCCCGTTTTCCTCTGCCAGCACTTTTAAATGCTCCAGATCCTGCTCCTCCAAAAGTCCTTTTGCACATGCATTTAATTCTTCTACGGAATCAAAATTCCCAAATACATCAAACATGCTGTTTTTCCTCCAGTAATCCCTCTAATTTTTCCACGTAATCGTGATGTTTACTAAATCTGACAGCTATTTCATGCCGCTCTGACAACGTCTGATACTGCTGCCACAATTCCTGGTTCTTCACCTCTTCCCCGGACGGTTTTCTCCATTCCGCCCGCTTCCACTGCTCCGGCTTCCCGTTTTCGATCATGTTCTTGATAAAAATACAGTCCGTATACAGGGTCGCATTGCACGGCGCATTTAGTATTTTCAAGGATTTCACAATTCCAAGCAGCACCAGGCGATAATAGGTCGTCTCCTGTTCTTCCCCGCAAATTCCTTTGACCGCCGGTCCTTTGCTTGTCTGACATTCCATTGCGGCCGCCCATCTTCCATCTTTGATACATGGACCTGTCAGACTTGTCCTTATGTAAATATTTACCTCTTTCATATCAAATTCTCCTGTTCAAACGGATCAGGATGTATCTTCGGTATTTATATCCTGTTACCGGATTGATTCCCTCATGGTACGTCTCTTTATCTAGGTAGTATCCTTTTGGTGGCTTCGGCTCATCTTTCCATGTTTTCCTTTTGTAAATCTTCACTTCTGCCACCGGAATCTTTAAATTCCTGCTACAGGAGTACCGGCTCTCTTTCAGCTTGTTTTCTTCATCCGGCGTTTTACTTAAATACTCAGCCAGTTTCCGCAAGCCTCCCTCGTCATACAACAGATCGATGTGGACCCCTCCCTTTTCCCATGCTCTGCGCATGATCAGATCTGCATCCGGAATCCGGTTGATGACCAGATGGTGATGGACCCCTCCCCGACTTCCAATCTCGGTATGCAGCATCCATTTCAACTCCACTTCCTGTTTTTTGTATTGTGTGCGTACTTTCTGAATCCACTTTCGGATGTCTTTGGCCGCTTCTTTCATGTCCTGTGGCCGGTTCTCCAATTTATAAGTTAATGTCACCCAGTAGTCATTCTCCCGGAAATTCAGCTTCATCTTTCTCCAGCACTGCCGTTCTTTATTCCACTGATTCGTCTTCCTGATCTGCTCCGGTGTGGCTTTCTTCTTTTTCATTCTCGGCATTCCCGGAGCACCATATCTCCCGTTGTGATACTCCATCACTTCTCTGATGTCTCCCAGGTCATAACTCTTTTGTTTATACATCCTGTTTTGCTCCTAAGTTTAATATACTTATCAAGTGAAAAACGGGAGCTTTTCGCTCTCATTTTCTTTGACATTTTGCCAATACAGGTGTACAATATAAATGTGTTTTTATTTTGTTTGTATTGGCAAAATATCCGGTGCATCTGTTTGCGGCAGGTGCACTAATTTTTTACGCTTTTTTCTATGTACCTGCAGCTAAGTTCCAATCCTGCTGTCATGATGATCATCCCTATCCATAAGGATCCGGTTCCCATCAGCATGACCGCACAAATTCCGAATGCTGCTTCCAGGATCCGCAGCAATTCCTCTGCATACCGAAGCTGTCTTCTCTTCCGGAAACTCATACGATGATGTACTCTCCCCCGATTTCTTCTGCTACCTGTTTCGCTTCCTGGTACGTCCCATACTCGCTCCGGATCTTTCCGGATTGCCAGCGAATGATCCATATCTGTTTCCTCTCCTTCTCTTCATTCAAATCCAAGTTCTTTGATCCTTCTTCGATTAGCTTCAACTCTGCAACAGCTCCTTCCTCTTCCGGAAACTGCCGCAGTTCCTCTCTTCTGCTGACAAGCCTGCTGTACTCAATGACTTGTCCTGCCGTCATGTTCAAGATTCTCTGGTCCATTGGTCGCTCCTTTGATTTTTACTGATTTTCTTCCTTGATACTCCAACTCCCTGCAGTAATTGTTTAAGCAGGCAATCGCATGCTGTTTCTGCTGTTCCGAGTAGCCATTTACTCTTTCGGTCAAGCTTAGTTCCTTTATAAACTTATCGATTCGCTGTATGGTTAATCTTTTGTTTTTCATTATGTTTTGTTCCACCTTCCCCCGCCTTCAGGCGGTTTTCTCTTTTCGTAATAATGCTTCCTGGATGATCCTGCTGCATCCATCTATCAGGCTTTTCACCTCTTCCTCTGTTCGTTCTGCATAACAGTCATCGTGTACCCGGATTGTTGCATTTTTTACTTTTACTGTTTCTACGATCAAAATCATCACCTCGCTATTATGTATGCAGGTTGATTGTCCAAGGTATGTTGTCCATTACCTTTATTTCCGAGTTGTTCCGAATCTATCAGCCAGCATATTTACAACATCTCTGACAAAATTTAAGTTCATTTTAAACACTCTATCCGCTTCATCTCGCATAATATTCAAAGATTCCCTTGCGATAATAAGGCTTGTTGCAATTGATGCTATGATTGAGCAGATAACGCTTGCTATTACAATTTCCATCTTTTCTCCTCTCTATGTTTAATCGCCATCGTAACCTCCGTGGCTGGATTGCTTTTCTTTTGGTTTATCTCCTATACTGTTAATACAGGCATCTGCCAATGCCAAGTATTGTGAAAGGAGAAAAAACAAAATGGCTAAAATGAAACTGCAAAAAATTGCAGATCTATCTTTAAAAAACATGATTATTACCTATCATGATACTAATCGCACTAGATTTGATATGGATTTCTTCACAACCTTATTTACAGAAGAAACTCAAGATCATATTACAAACGCTCTGCAAGTTTTAGAGAGTGATGGTTTAGTTGATGTTTTCATAGCAGACACAATAGCTTATATGACCACGCTCCATCCAAGTGCAATTAGAGATTTTGAAGAAGATACCTGTTGAAAAAGGGATACAAATGCATTAAAGAAATCAGGTCTTTAATTTGATACAATCCAATCATCAGCCATTAAGTCATCCGCTGTTGGACTCCACATCTTACAGTGGTTGACTTCTTTCCCATTTTTATCAAATGTATAGGCAATACAGGATTCACTACTATTTGTCGGTCTAATCTTCAACTCTCTGTATGCTGTCTTGTTTTCGAATAATTCTCTTTCTATGTATTTTCTTTCTTCTAATGCCTGTTTCACTGCTTCCTGTATGTTCATCTTCCTCGCCTCGCTTCCTACTCCAAAAAATAATCCACTGATACACCGAAGTAATCAGCTACCTTTTTCAGCTTATCCACACTTGGAGACGATTCTCCCCACTTCTTAATTGTTCCGTTTCCAAAGCCCAGAGTTTTCTCAAGACAACTTATTGAGATGTTGTTCTTCTCTGCCAGCTTTAAAATTTTTTTAAGTATCATAATTCCCTCCTTTTGTTTTCCATCTTGTAGACAACTGCATATATATATCTGTTACAATAACCTTGTTACACTTAGATAATTTTCTAAAGGTCATAAATGGCTGGAAAGGAGTTGCCGAGGAGTAACAATCTTAAGGATACCTCCGCAAAAGGAGGTGAGACTTAAGGGAATTAATCCAAATAATTCTAGAATGTATTGTGTGCATTTTTGAAATTGTTAGATTTCTAGAAGACCACGATATGTAATAGTCTCTCCCCGTGATTATCATCCAACGATAGTTACGGGGAATCCTTTTTTCCGTACATACATGCAGTTGTCTACAAGATGGAAATCTTTACCTTCACATCTGTTGTCTTTTACCCTTTTGTCTCCTATACTGTTAATACAGGCATCTGCCAATGCCGAGTATTATGAAAGGAGATAACGTAAATGGATCATATTTCTGACATCTCTCAATTACGAGAATTATTAAACGAATCCAGCCGAGAAATTCAGGAAAACATAAGTTCTTCCACTATTGATTTTGGTACAAAATCCCTTCTTGATTCTATTGCTCAACAAAATCATTATGTTCTGTCTGGAATTATCGAGTATCTTGAGAACAAGTAATTTTTTCTTCTTCATCGCACTCTTCCACAACTACTTTTATCTGTGTAGGAGTGCGATAAAGAATATCTCTTGCTTGATCTATAAGCCTTTCTGCTTTTTCTAAATTATTTAATACTTCATTTTTCCCTTCCACTTTAATGCGCATGCTCTTTACCACACTTTCTTTCATTTTGTTCCTCCTCTGCAAAATCCATCTGGTTCACTCCAAGAAATTTACATATAATAATTGCTTCATCCATAGATAATAGTCGTTCTATTCTTGTTTATATCACTTTAAGTGGATTTTTGCGGCAAAAAAATATTATCTGTTGGTATTTTATATAATGCAGACAATGTATTTAATGTTGCGAAATTAGGTATGACTTTCCCCTTTTCCCAATTAAGTACCGTATTTTTTGATACATGCATCTCTTTTGCCACATCTTCTTGCGTCATCTCTGCATTAACTCTAGCCGCTGCAAGACTGATCTGTAATTTTTCCAATTGCATCACCTCTTCTTTCTCTGAACCACTCCCTCGTTGATACAAGTATATAGTACCACCACTTTAAGTGTGTGTCAATACTTAAAGTGAAACTATTTTGATTTTTTATTGAAATAAAACCACCTTTGGTATATACTATAATCATCATAAGAAATGAGGTGACTGAAATGTCAGAGCGAGAATTTAACCAAATATTTTCTGAACGTTTGCGTTATTACTTAACCAAATATGAAATGACACAACTAGAACTTTCAAAACTTCTCGGTGTCGGTACTACTTCTGTATATAATTGGTGTAATGGCATAAAAACCCCCAGAATGGATAAGGTAGATGCAATGTGTGACATTTTCCATTGCAAAAGGTCTGACTTAATGGAAGACAAAACTACTCAATCGCATTCCACTGCCCACACAGGTGTCACAATCAATGTTCTTGGCCGTGTTGCTGCGGGTATTCCCATTGATGCCATTGAAGAAGTGATTGATACGGAAGAAATTACAGAAGAAATGGCAAAGACCGGCGAATTCTTTGGGCTGAAAATAAAAGGTAACAGCATGGAACCAAGGATCTATGAAACGATGTTGTCATTGTTCGCCAGCAAAATGATGCAGAATCCGGTGATGTTGTTATTGCCACAATCAATGGTGATGAAGCCACCTGTAAAAGACTTCGTAAATACAGAGATGGAATTGAATTGATTTCAAATAATCCAAGCTATGAACCGATGTTCTTCTCTAATGAAGAGATCCTCAGTAAGCCAGTTCGTATCATTGGCAAGGTTGTAGAATTGAGAGGAAAATTTTAAGATATAACCGCTGCGGCGTTATATAAAAGTTATGTGGTGTTAATGTACAGGAGAAAAGAGGAACTAATGAAAAATTTATCCGAATTAGAAGATTACAGATGTTTTACCACCCCAGCTGAACTACATAAAGCTATCAACACCTTAAAAGGTATCGTTGCAGGAATTACGACAGATTATCAAATAAGTGAAGATGAGGTAAATGAATTAAGTCACTGGTGTATGTCTCATCAGCATTTAGTGAATCGCCATCCATTTAGCGAACTTATTCCTATGATTGAAGAAGCATATGAAGATGGAGTTGTAACCTCTTCGGAGGCGAATGATATTGTTTGGTTGTGTAATAATTTCGTATCCGATTCCAATTATTATGACTTACTTACTTCGTCTCTTCAGTTTTTACAAGGACTTATCCACGGAATCTTGGCTGATGGCGAAATCACAAATGAAGAAATTTCTACATTAAACAAATGGATTTCTGCAAACGAGTATCTTTCCGGTTGCTACCCATTTGATGAAATAGAAAGTCTTTTGCTCACAATTCTTGCGGACGGGAAGATTGCAGACGAAGAGCGGAATATCCTTAAGGCCTATTTGAGTAATTTCATTGATCTTACAACTTCCTATAACTTGAATCAGCCTGAATTAGATGCTTTAAAAGAGAAATATAGCATTCAAGGAATTTGCGCTGTATGTCAAGAAATAGAATTTAAAGATAATCTGTTTTGCTTTACAGGACAATCCACAAGAGCCAAAAGAAATGATATTGCAGAACTTGTCGAATCTCTCGGTGGCAAATTCAACAATAACATTACAAAGAAAACTCGGTATCTTATTGTTGGAAATGACGGAAATCCTTGCTGGGCTTTTTCATGCTACGGTCGTAAAATCGAGGATGCTATAGCTAAAAGAAAGGATGGGCAACAGCTCACTATCGTTAATGAGGTCGATTTTTGGGATATAATAGATGATTTATTATAGAGGCTAAGTATCCGATCATATTTTAATAATTTAATTAATGACTCGTGGTGTATGTACTGCTGTAGATAACTATGTTATTTATTTTATTCCTAATTTAGCAGTTATGGAAATGATATAATCGCTGCGGCGTTTACACATAAAGAAAAGAGGTGAGATAAATCATGAATAATAAGATATTCCCGATTGCTTCTTACAATGAAAAATTTAATGAATATCTTCCTGTACAATTTAAACAAGATTTAATATACCAGTCATTCGGTTTGGAAAAACATATAGAAAAGAGGCACCCTGAGTGCTTGCCATATCTTCGATTTATCTCATCTATCATATCGGATCCTGATTACATAGGTGTTAATCCAAATGAATCTGGAGATAGCTTTGAACTCGTCAAGATATTTAGTGAAAATGTGCAAATTGGCATCAAATTAGATGTGAAAGAAAACTATCTATATGTTGCTACTCTGCACACAATCACAGACGGCAAACTAAGACATGGGATAAATAACGGACGTTTAAAAAAATTTGACAAATAGAATATTTTGCCCTATAATGGGAATACAATAGATTGAACCGCAAAGGTCGGAAAGGCTCCCGACACACTCGCAAGAGTACCTGAGATGCTGGATACGCCGCCCAGCTTGTGATTCAGTTTAAAGTTCGAGGGTGTTTCCATTTTGGAAGCACCTTTTTGTTTTCTTAAAAACGCAAAATATGTTTACTGATTTGTTATGAATCATTATCCAAGGATAGAACAGGCAGCTATCACGCCTAGTGGTCTTAAAGAGATACCGGAGTGTCACCCGGTTGGGTAATGTTTAATTTCAAAATAAAAACCGCCCCTGCGCCAACAGAGACGGTCTACATATCCGAAGATATGCAATCTGAAGCCAAGAATATTGTATCATCTTCGGAGCAGTCGCGCAAGCGGAACGTAAGTTCGCACGTTGACTGTTATTTTTGTACCTTTTTTTCAATACAATTACATAGGAGTGTGATACAATGTCTTATTTTATCTACGCACGAAAGTCAAGAAAAGACGCCGAACTGGAAGCGCTAGGAATTGATGTTCTGGAACGCCACATTACTACCCTGTTAGAGCTGGCGAAGACACTCTCTCTTCCGATCGGTGCAATTTACAGAGAAGTTGTGTCTGGAGACAGTATTGATACCCGTCCAGTCATGACGCAAGTCCTATCCGAGGTAGAAGCCTGTATGTGGATGGTGCCTCGTAATGGACGTAGATCGTCTGGCCAGAGGTGATACGATCGATCAGGGACGTGTGCAGCGTGCATTTTTTTATTCCAACACCCGGATTGTAACACCAAGTAAAACCTACGATCCTGCAAATGAGTATGACAATGAATACTTTGAGTTCAGTTTATTTATGAGCCGCCGGGAGTACGCCACGATCAAGCGCCGGATGCAGCGCGGCAGGGAGCGTTCCAGTTCTGATGGTTATTATGTTGGCAATGTTGCCCCTTATGGATGGGAGCGTGTCATTGCACCGGATGGAAAACACTATTCTCTTACTCCCAGCCAAACAGAGGCGCCGGTTCTTGATCTAATGTATGATCTGTGTGGAAATAAACAGTATGGATATCAGAAAGCCTGCACTTACATGACCAACATGGGGATTCTTGCAAGGAGTGGAAAGCCATTCTCCCCCTCCACCCTCAAGGGTATTATCTCAAATCCGGCCAACATCGGAAAAGTCCGCTGGGGATATCGCAAAACGGTCAGAGCCGTAAAGGATGGTCGTGTGGTAAAATCCCGACCAAACGCCACGGATTACATTCTCGCTGATGCAGCATGGGCGCCACGCATCAGCACAGACCTATTCAAACGTGCGAATCAGCCAAAAGGCTGTTTTTCCTCTCCGGTCAGAAATGACAGACCGATTCAGAATCTATTTGCCGGTTTGGTTCGCTGCTCTCAATGTGGCCGACTTATGGTCCGCAAAAAAGCGCAGACAAAAACGCCTTATGATGTGCTGATCTGCCAGTATACCGAATGTTCCACCGTCGGGATCCGAATCGATGAACTGGAAGAGGCTCTGCTTGAATGGCTGAAAGACTACATCGTTAAGTATGAATTTACCGACACTCATGAGGAAGACGCTGCTGCCATTGCTGCAAAAGAAATGATCGTCACGAATTTTGAAACAGAGCATCAGACTCTTTTAAAACAGCGAGAATCCTTATTCGATTTTTTAGAGCAGGGAATTTACACGAAAGAAATTTTCCTTGAACGGTCCAATGCTCTGGAACAACGGATCAGAGACTGCATGAACAATATCACTGCTGCCCAGGAAGATTTACATACTACGATTGCGAGGCAGGCAAATCGAAAGAATTTTGTCCCGAAGTGCAAGAACTTGTTAAGCGAATGGAACTCCCTGACTATCCCGGAAAAGAACAGCGCTTTAAGGAAACTGATCGACCGGATTGTACTGACCAAAACAAAACGGAATAAAAAGAACCAGAAAAACTCTGAATTTATGATTGATGTGTACCCGAAAGTACCGAAATAATGGTGCTTTCGGATTCTATTCATTAGTTGCATCTTCTACGAGCGTATTCCTCCGTGCCGATATCCGTAAGTGTTGCTGTCACCTCTTTATATGGCATGGTGTACCGCTGAGATAAATACCGCATCGATGCAGCGAGCTCCCCGTCCGGGCCGCCAAATTGTGAAATGATCACTTTGGCAATCTGTGGGTTCGTTTGTGTAATCTTTACCGGATATTGCAATCGTTTTTCATAATTCCACATAATCAGCATCCTCCTTCCTGCCATGGCCACGGCTCATTGATCCATTTCCAGTATTCACTGCAGGATGCTGTGGCTGTATCGATCGTCAAAGGTCCGAAATTCATGGCATATTCTTTCATTGCCTGATTGCGCATCCGGCTGTATTTTTCGAAATAAGCCAGTGCATCCGGATCCTGCGGGTGGGTATCCAGATATAATTTCACTTCATCCACCGCGAAACTGACAGCGTTGATATGATTTAACAATTCTGTTCTACATGGACGGTCTGTCATTGATTACATCCCCCTTTTCCATAAAATGGTTTGTTTAAAACAGGGAAGATCGTTCCACATTCTAATCCCTTATGAACATCATAAGTGTCTTCCCATGTCTGCCAGGAACATATGCCATCGCGAGAGTCATATGTTCCAGCGGATCACGGGGAATGCGGCAGGAACAAGGTGGCGAGACTGCTTCACCACAGGAGGAAGAAGGATTCTGTCGACGCTGCACCGGCATATTGCGATAAGGCTGCTGTTGACAGGTAAACCGTTCGTTTCTGGAATAAGACCGATTATTTTGCATAGTGTGTTCTTTCCTTTCATATAATTACAGTACATAATATGGAAAATCTGCAAAAAGGTGAATTTTGATGACAAATACAACTCTTTCCTGTACAATGGTTCTGATAAATGAAATACGACCAAAAAGGAGTTATGTCATGAGTATTTTAAATGTAGAGCATCTCACACATGGATTTGGAGATCGCGCTATTTTTGCAGATGTATCCTTTCGCCTTCTCAAGGGAGAACATATTGGACTGGTGGGCGCAAACGGAGAAGGAAAATCCACTTTTTTAAATATTGTTACCGGAAAACTGATGCCGGATGAAGGTAAGATTGAATGGGCAAAAAATGTCCGTGTCGGATACCTTGATCAGCACACGGTCTTAGAAAAAGGAATGACGATTCGAGATGTATTAAAGTCCGCATTCTCATATTTATTTGAACTGGAAGAACGCATGAATGCAATCTGCGATTCCCTGGGAGAGGCCTCTCCGGAAGAAATGGATACGATGATGGAGGAGTTGGGAACCATTCAGGACACCCTGACTCTGCACGATTTTTATATTATCGATGCCAAAGTTGAAGAAGTTGCAAAAGCACTTGGACTTCTGGATATCGGTCTCGAAAGAGACGTAACCGATTTAAGCGGCGGACAGCGCACCAAAGTCCTTCTGGCAAAATTACTGCTTGAAAAGCCCGATATTTTGCTTTTGGATGAGCCGACCAACTATCTGGACGAAGAACATATCGCATGGCTGAAGCGGTATCTCATCGACTATGAAAATGCATTTATTTTGATTTCCCATGATATCCCATTCTTAAACGATGTGATCAATATTATCTACCATATGGAAAATCAGGAACTGAACCGCTATGTAGGAGATTATCATCATTTTGAAGAAGTATATGCCGTTAAAAAAGCACAGTTAGAGGCAGCCTACAGAAGGCAGCAACAAGAAATCAGCGAATTAAAAGACTTTGTAGCAAGAAATAAAGCGCGTGTTTCTACGAGAAATATGGCAATGTCCAGACAAAAGAAACTGGACAAGATGGACGTGATCGAGCTTGCAGCAGAACGTCCGAAGCCGGAATTCAAATTCCGATACGGAAGAACTCCGGGAAGATATATTTTTGAGACAAAAGATCTTGTGATCGGATACGATGAACCATTGTCAAAACCACTGTCTCTTTCTATGGAAAGAGGGCAGAAAATTGCTCTGGTCGGCGCCAACGGAATCGGAAAGACGACATTGTTGAAAAGTATTCTCGGGCTGATTCCTGCGATTTCCGGCACCTGTGAACTGGGAGAAAATTTGCAGATTGGATATTTTGAACAGGAAGTCAAAGGAGATAATCGAACAACCTGTATTGAAGAAATCTGGCAGGAATTTCCTTCATTCACACAATATGAAGTACGTTCTGCTCTGGCAAAATGCGGACTTACAACAAAACACATTGAAAGCCAGGTTCGCGTCTTAAGCGGAGGAGAGCAGGCAAAAGTAAGACTCTGTAAACTGGTGAATCGCGATACCAATATCCTGCTTTTGGACGAGCCGACAAACCATCTGGATGTGGATGCAAAAGATTCCTTGAAAAAAGCACTGCTTGATTATCGTGGAAGTGTGCTTTTAATCTGCCATGAACCGGAATTTTACCAGGATGTCGTACACGCAGTATGGGATTGCAGCAAGTGGACAACAAAACAGATTTAAAAAGAAAAGGACTTGATCTTCATTGAATTTCAAGTCCTTTTCCAGATTTATCTAATCAAATCCGCAAATTCTTTCTCAAACTCCTTCCACTCTGCATCTGAAAGGTGATGCACAAAGTCTTCCTCTTTCCACTCCTCTCCAACACCAAAATAGGCATGATCGGAGCACTGATATCCTACTTTTCTTGCCATTGCAACTGCGAACAACCGATAGGCATCGCCCTGTGCTGTAATCACATTACCATCTTCCACAACTGGTTGATACCGTATATTCTCCATATCGATAAATGGCAGTCTTTCGTTCATTTCCAGATACATGGAATTGGTGAATTTCTTATCTTTCAGAAGTCCTGCTTTTGCCAAATAAATCGGTCCTGCACAGATTGCTCCGATTGGAAAAGTTTCATTTCCTTCCAAGCCCCTCAAAAATTCCATTAACTTTTCATCCCGAATTGATTGCCTGATATCACTGCATCCCGGTAAAATCAGACAATCATATTCTTCCACACAGAACTCTTCATACGTAATATCTGGAAGGATCGCAAATCCTTCTTCGGACCTGACCGGATTTTTATCCCCGGAAACCACAACTGTCCTGGTGTCAAATCCCCAGCGGAACAGTGAACTCAAATTTCCAATTTCCTGAAAACTAAATTCCGGATATACAACAAGTGCTATTTTCTGATTCATCTTTTTCTCCTTTCAAATCTCTCAATTCTTTTACCTTTGCGCTTGATTATACTGAAAAAACTCCGTTTTCAAGATTTTCAGAAAATAATATCTGCAGTAATTCCTGATGCGGATTTTCTGAATCCGCCTGAAACACATCCACACAATTCAATGCCGCTCCCCCGTCAAAAAAGGCCGGAAATAAAAATCCACATTCCGGTTTTCCCGGTTCATAATCTCCTGTAACCGGAGAGATCACGCAGATCAGATACTCAAACATCTGCTCAGATTCTCCCAGTCGTTCCTTATCCTTCGCCTTTGCAGGAATATCATACCGATCATGAAACAAATACACAGCATACTCCTGTTCTGTCTGATACACTTCTGTCACTTTCTCGTAAAACACATCCAACAGTGCATCGTTTTTTAACCCACAGTCCCAGATTCCCATTAGCAGCTGACGCATACCTCCCTGTTCAGATTCTGGAAATACATAGCGTTTCAGATTCTGATTGGTCTGTGCAAATGGAACCGTTTTCGCAAGCTCCAGATTTTTTTCACGTTCTGCAGGAGATAGTTTCAGAAAATTCACGTTAAATGTTCCGTCAATAAAACCTTCTGCGTCTGCATAGCATCCTGCGATTCTGGTCATGGACGTTCTTTTTACCGTCATGCGTCTTGTCAGGGCAAGTATCTCTTCACGATTGATGTTCATTCTTTTTTCCACCTTCCTATCGTCCCATTCCGGCAACAATTTTCTCCACTACCTCCAGACACAGATCTGCTGCCGCATCCATTGTCTCCTGAAATTCTTCAAAACCGCCTTCAATTCCGTCACTCACACATTTTACCAACATGCATGGCACCTGATTTCGATTACAGGTAAGCACGATTCCCGCAGCCTCCATTTCACAGATATCCGCACTAAACATTTCATGCACTCTTATTTTCTGCTCGGGATCTGCAATAAATTTGTCTCCCGAAGCACAGACTACAGGCACTAATTCCGGATGAATCTTTCTGGCTGTATCACTTAACACTTTCGTCGTTGGAAGAAAGATATCGGGATACTGCGAATATCGTCCCACTTCTGTATGGTCTGCCGCACTTGTGTCAAAATCATAGTGAACAACTTTCTCCACAATACAGACTTTTGTTTTGGACATCTCTTCCGTAAGACCACCCACTACACCAAAATTCATCACGATATCTACGTGATATTCACTGATCAGAAACTGCGTTCCGGATGCTGCCGCAATTTCTCCCGGTCCACAATTCACAATAACCATCCGATATTGGTCCGTCTCATATTCCAGCACCTGATACCCTGCTGTCTCTTTTCTCTTAACCAGTTTTGCTCCATAACGCTTCAGTACTGACTGTAGCTCAACAGCAACGATCATGCCGATTGTTTTCATAGACTCTCTCCCTCATAAATAACTTCTGTAATTCCATTATAACTTCTGCACACTCACGCAGATCTCCAGTACGTTCTCTCTGTAATCCGCTGTGATGGTTCCGCCCATTTTCTCCATCAGTGCCTTTGCAATAGATAATCCAAGGCCTGTTGATTTTCTGGCCGTATTCACGGTATAAAAACGATCAAATAATCGTTCTGCCTGTACTTCTGACAAACCTGATGCATGGTTGGAAATCCGGATATCACCGTCTTCCGACAATACAATTTTCAGATCGCCGTCACTGTACTTCACCGCATTACTGAGAATATTGCCAAGAACACGGGACAGAGCATTTTCATTTACTCTCCCCGTGATCTGTTGATCCGGAATCGAAATCTCCGGAACAATATGATTCTGCTTTAAAACGGAGTAATACGCGGATATGCTGCTTTCCAAAATCCCATTTAACGGTAAGACTTGAAGCGTCATCTCTTCCGCTTCTGATATCACAATTGTATAACGAAACAATTCTTCCGTCAATTGTTTGAGTGCCTGTGCCCGGTTTTCAATCGCATCCAGATAACGCTTTATATGCTCCGGACATTCTTCTTTTTTGAGCAGGTTCAAATAACCATAAATCGCAGTCAATGGCGTCCGCAGATCATGAGAGATATTGGTAACCGCTTCTTTTAGTTCCAGGTTTCCCTGTTCATAGCATCGTCTTTTCTCATAAAATGTTTCCAACTGCAGATTGATTGCAGAAGCCAGCGCACACATCTCCCTGTCACGGCTGGAAATCCGGATTATGGTGTTTGTATTGGTCTTCAATAATTTCTGAAAATCTTTCCGGATTTCTTTTGCTGATTTTCGCAACAGATACACCTTGATCTGCAGCACAATATTATACAAAACCAGAATTCCTACTCCACACCATACTCCAACTTCCATTTCCACTCACTTCTCCTATTTGATATCCTTCCGATTAAATAGATACAATCCTGCCAGGCTCGTTCCGAAAATGATCAAAATCGAATATCCCATCATTTTCCGAGATTCAGAACTCCCTGATTAAAAATCTGTACGGCCTGCCCTGCCGGCAGAAAATCCAGGATATTTTGATAAACCGTACGGCTTATTCCCGTCAGATAAGCAGGATTTTTTACTGTTTCCATAACGGTTTCTCCATTTGCGATTACCGCCTGTGTGATCATCTCCGGCTGAGACAATTTCGAAAAAATAATCCCCGCAAACACCATCATAAAAACTGCCGCCAGAATGCAGACTACCGCAGAGGTTGTCTTACTGGAGCTTAGCATGGAGATCATATGAAAGATCGAAACATAAGAAAGCACCAGCAAAATTCCTGCCACACAGGTCTGCAGCATTGTCAAAGCCGGCATCTCTATCACGCCGAACATGGGAATGCCTGCCGCCAACCCTGCCGTATAAGCCAACAACACGCTGCACGTCCCAACCAGAAAGCTGATCCACAGATTCAATCCATATACTGCATTTCTTGAAGAACCGCTGATCAGTTTATTTCTCAATGTTCCATCGTGATATTCTGTTCCAACATATAAACTGACAAATACCGAAAGCAAAACTCCCATCACCAGAAAAAAATGAAATAGAAACGGATCCAGTAGATAATTTGCCCCACTTTCTTTCATCTGCATATATTGCGAAAGCATCAGGCAGACACTATAGACGGGAGGAATGATAACACAGGCATATGCGTCCTTATTTTTGCGAAGCCGATAGAGTCCCGCACGAAATAATTTATTCATGCTTGCCACCTCCCACTAAGTTGAGATAATAGCTTTCCAGACTTTCCTCGTATTCCTGCACGGAAAACATCCTGCAATTCTGTTCTGCCAACTCCAACGCAACATCGGAAACTACTAGTTCCCCATAAACATTTGCCTGCGTATCTGACAAGATCTCATATTCAAGACCTCTTTTATCCAGAATATGAGCGAGTACAGCAGTATCCGTCACTTGCAGTTTCACACACTTCCTACAGGTATTTTCCAGCTCTTCTGCCGTAATCTCTTTCACTATAGTTCCCTTGTCAATAAACCCATAATGAGTAGCAAGTCTTGACAATTCATCCAAAATATGACTTGAAATCAGCACCGTGATCTGTCTTTCCCTGTTCAGCTTTAATATCAGTTCTCTCATCTCTACGATCCCCTGTGGATCCAGACCATTGGTTGGCTCATCCAACACAAGCAGATCTGGTTTTCCTGCCAGCGCAATCGCAATTCCCAGTCTCTGACGCATCCCGAGAGAAAAATCTTTTGCCTTTTTCTTCCCTGCATCTTCCAGCCCCACCAGTTTCAAAGTCTGAGGGATCCCTTCAAAAGACGGCAAGCCCAAAACATAATACTGCTCTTTCATGTTTTCTTCCGCCGTCATATCCAGATAAATCGACGGGGTCTCCACAACTGCGCCGATTCTTCTCTGCGCTTCCAAAATTTTCTTGTCCGTATTTTCGCTTCCATATAACCTGTAACTTCCGGATGTCGGTCTTTGCAGTCCGCAGATCAGACGGATCAATGTAGTTTTCCCCGCCCCGTTCTTTCCTACAAATCCATAAATTGCACCTCTCGGGACATGCATAGAACACTGGTTCAGTGCCTTAAAGTGCCCGTAGTTTTTGCATAAATGATCGGTGGTTAATACATACTCCATAACAATTTGGCCTCCTTACCTTTTCTTTCCAACATATTCTATCTGTAAAGTGTTAAGAAAGCTGTTAAGAAAAGTGCAAAGAAACTGTAAATATTTCTCACTCTGCCATCTTAAAACCGATTCCCCATACTGCTTCTATATAATCTTTCCCCGAGATTTCCCGCAGCTTCTTTCTCAGATTACTGATGTGAACCCGCAGTGAACTTTCCATACAATCCGGTGTTTCTTCGCTGACACGGTCAAGCAGCACAGTCTTTGTGATCACCTGTTTTGGATGCTCCAGCAAAATTTTCAAGATGGCAAATTCTGTCTTTGTCAGTTTTACCTCATGTTCCCCAACCCATGCTTCATGCGTGACCATATTCACTGTAATTTCTCTATACATCAGTTTTTCCGAAGAATCTGATCTTGTACTTTTCCTGAGCTGCACAACAATCCTTGCCAGCAATTCTTCAATTTCAAACGGTTTTGTAATGTAATCCTCCGCGCCATTCAGCAAAAGAGCAACCTTATCTTTCACTTCAACCTTTGCGCTCATCACAATCACCGGAATTTTTTCAATCTGCGACAGCACTTCCTCTCCTGTAAGCCCCGGCAGCATCAAATCCAATAAAATCAGATCCGGCTTTTCGTTTGCCAGAAACAGTAATGCCTCTGTCCCGGAATAGGCATGGGAAACCTGATATCCCTCCTGTATCAGAACCTCTTCCAGCATTTCATTGATATGAATATCGTCATCTATGATTAAAATATGGCTCATAGAAAGCTCCTTCCTGATTTCAATTTTCTTATTCGGAATTTATAAAATTTTTGCCATATAATACTCGTCCACAACTTCTCCTTTTACCAACATTGATTTTGCTCTTATTCCTTCTACTTTAAAATCACTTTTTTCATATAATTTTCTTGCTGCTTCATTATGACATTCCACAGTAAGCTCCAGCCGAATGACAGAATTTTCCTTCGCCCATTTTTCCAGATTTTCAAAAAAAGTCGTGCCGATCCCTTTCCCCTGATACTCTTTCAATACACCCACAACAATATATGCAGTATGAAAATTTCGATGAAACTCTCCCCTCTCTGCCCGGAGATACCCCACTATTTTATTGTCTGCCTTTGCAATTTGTAAAAAGTCATTTCCATGTATCACGTTATGATAGATATCCGTTTCTAATTCTTGAATATCCATATGCTGCTTTCTTTCATTTGGTTCATACATCATAAAATTCGTTTCTGCATCAAGAGCATTTAACAAACTCCAGAAATGTTCCATTTCTTCGATTTCTATCTTTTTATAAATCACCTATATCCCCCTTATCATTTTAAAACTTTTTTTGATTTCTTTGCCTCCACATACTCAAGGCATATACCAATAAGAATGAAATTGATACAAATACGTCCTGGCTCCCTTTGGCATCTGTGTCACAGCATTGTAAACATTGTAATAATCTCCTGCCCCCATACCTGCCGAAAGGATTCCAAAAACAAGCCCAAAAACAAACTGAGGATAAATCATTCCAACGATGTAAGGTAAAATTCCAAACACCACATTTGGAAGCATAGACATCAAGATAAAGCTTCCTTTGCTCATGGTCTCCGAACCAACCACAAACAACATCCCCTGTTTCCAGTTTGTATACAAATATACATCTTCTTTGAAGCATATAGCATGCAGAATTTCATGTGGAAATAAAATCGCGAATGGAAACAGGATTCCCAACCACATTTGCAGGGATCCATCAAAAATAAATCTGCCCATTCTCATGGTTGCAAAAATCCCCATGATGACCATCACAATAATCGATATCACAGTTGCTGTTTTGGAGAGTTCTTTTGTATCCTCAGCTTCTTTAAATTTTACCGCTCCCGGAATATGTTCTTTATGAGGAATCGATTCCGGATTCAAATCATATGCTCCTTTGTAATGTAATCTCATCTTCTGTCCTACAACCTTTCTTTACATTCGCAACGCTTCATTCTACCGTCTCAATGTAAATTAAGCCCCTTGCCTTTTTCAGACAAGAGACCTAAAACCTTCTTCACAGTCTATCATTTCTTCGCTGCAATCAAATACCGATGAATCGTCCCTTCAATTTTCCCTTGATCCTCAATTATCTTTTGCATTTTCAGCAACTGCTCAAAGCATTTATCAACTGAAAAACCAGGAAACTCCCATTCAATAATATGTGCAAACCATACAAACGCACCAATATCATAAAATTTAATTGGTCGATACGCTTCCTCTGCAGCAAGAATATGAAAACCTGCATCGACAAACGCATTTCTCTGCTCTTCCAGATTTAAATGAGGAAACGGACTTTCCACTTCAGGCAGAACCATTTCCACTAAATCTCTATCGTTATCGCCGCCAACCTGTTGTGTAACAAAGATTCCACCCTTTTTTAATAATCGATACAATTCCCTGGCATCAAAATTTCCATGCCTGTTTATAATCATATCAAATGTCTCATTATCATACGGAATCCTTGAAGGTGTATTACACTCTTTAAAATCAATTCCTAAAGGCAGCAACTTTTCCTGACACAATCGCACATTCGGCTCGAATCCTTCTGTCGCTGCTGTTCTGGCAAAGGGATGATTCAGAGACAATAAAAATTCACCCCCGCCAGTGTCATAATCCAACACTTTGGCCGTATTCGTTAAATATTGTTTCACGATCTTCTCATAATCCCACGGCAAATCATTCTCTTCCTCATACCTCCCATGGATATGCGAAAAATCCCAACCTTTGATATATGCCGCCTTCTCTTCTTTTTTCCAAATTAATTTTAATTCTGTTCTATTCATTTTAACTGCTTCCTTTCAAATTTTCTATAAATAAAATGATTTGATCGGTGCAGCCCTGCCAGCATATGTTTTTACTTTTATTTTAACTTCGATACAATCTGCTGCCAGTTTTAAAACTGCACCGAGTAATTAATTCGTTTCATTCTCTCTAACCTCCGTATTTTCAATTTACAATAGCTCCTTTAGTTTGTCAAGAAACGCTTCTTCACCCCAGGTATTGATCTTGAAAAGCATTGCCTGACTGCCGCCTGCAGCAATCGCAGAAAGTTGAATCGGTCCGCTTCCATTCTGAAAAAGAGTTACATTCAGGCTCACCCGATTATCTCCAACATAACTATATCGTTCAAAAACACGAACACTGCATCTGGCAGTTCCACTTTCAAAGTCACTGAACTCTTCCAATGATGCTGACATACTGCCTTCTACGATTCCTCGCTCGATCTTACCAAGCACTTCATAAAAATCGCCGCTTATTACCTGTTCTAATTTTGCCATCTTACTTCCTCCTTAGTCGATACACTTCACATCCATTTACAACACTGCAAAACTGAAATCCATACTTTTGTGCAATCCTTTTTGTAGCTTTCTGCTCAGGACTGCATTCTATTACAAGCTCTTTTCCGGAACTTCCGGATTCCTCAGTCACCATTTTAGTAATTGCACTTGCATACCCTTTTCCCCATTCCTTGCGATCCAAAACCCATCCCAGCTCCATGCTGGTTTCATCATAGGTATGATAGATAACATAGCCGATAAAAACTTTACGCGCATCTTCCACCGCCCATATCAAAGGAGTCTCGCATATACCTGCTTTATACAGGAATTGTTTCGCTGCTTCCATGGAAAACGGCGGTTCAAGATACTCCATGACCTCAGGATCCGAGAGCACATGATACAGTGGAAACAAATCCTCTGTTGTCATTTTTCGGATTGTCAGTTTTTCTGTTTTCAAGAACACGGCCGCCTCACCTCTCCATACATTTAACCGCACCTACAGTCTGTATAAAACTCAATATCTTCTTTTGAAATTCTTGTAATTTTCTTCCGTTCTTTATTTTTTCTGATTTCCAGATTCCATAATTAATCTGAATATCCTGCACGCTTCATCCGATATCAGTTCATCCATACTTACCTTCAATTCAAGTGCCAATTTTTTTGCTGTGATCAAATCCGGGCATCTTGAGCCGTTTTCCCATCTGCAGATTGTCTGTCTTGATACATACAATTTCTCCGCAAGCTGCTGTTGAGTCAGATTTTTTTCTTCTCTTAATTTTTTAATGTTATTTCCAAATACCATACTCTGTACCTCCCTTTGCTCGTATCTTATAACGACAAAACTCAAAAAGAAAGCACCATCCTGTATTTTCTTTGTTTCCATTTTGGTAACATCATTCCATCACCATTTATCATGGACATGAAATCTATGTTCCGACAGAATCTACTTTATTCTGATTCAAATATGCATCAGTAAACAGAAGTTGTATTTGTTAAAATACTAAATTTCAACAGTTTCTCCGCAAGATATATAATATATGTTATTCATATGATGAGACAAATAGTCAAATGCTGTCTTCCCTGTGCAATGAAAAAGACTGGATTCCACACTGTAAGAAAGCCTTTAACGGTGCACAGTCTGTTATTCATTACCTTGGTAAGTACATACACAGAATTGCTATCAGTAATCGCCGTATTATCCGCATGGATGAAAACACTGTCACATACTATGTGAAGGACTACCGTGAAGCTGGTAAATGGAAAGCACTGACTATTCCCGGAGTTGAATTTATCCGCAGATTCCTTATGCATGTGCCACCCAAACGCTTTGTCCGAATCAGACATTATGGTCTGCTGTGTACCCGAAGTAAAACCAAGCATCTTACACTATGTAGAAATCTTCTTGGCTGCAGGCAATATCTGTCTCGGTTGAAAAATATGGAAACAGCTCAAATATTGGAAACACTTTATGGAATCAAGGTTTCTGTTTGTAAATGCTGTGGAGGACATCTCGGAAACCCCCAACAACGGATACCTTTACGGATTTAAAACCCAATAATTAAATATTTTTACGAAGCCTCAGAAATGAGGTCTGTTTGTTGTGGGAAAATACCTTTTTCTATAAAGAAATCTGATATAATATTTTAATCAAAACAGTTTTTTCTACAAGAGGAAAAGAATTGAAACTCCATATATTCCGGCTATCCGGACACGACTTTGTTCACTATAGAAAAATCGAAATTGGTGCAAACGATAGGGCAGTTTATCAGCAATCTATAAGCTGCTTTATCGTTTACGCCAACTTCGATTGGTTTCTAATCAATTTGTCGCTTTATATATTACAATTATAACACTAGGAAAATAAGTGGGCATTCCTTTTCTGTTATCTATTGAAAATTTAGAAGATATAGAAAAAGACATTCCAATTGCCATTCTCTTATACATCAGTATTTTGGCAAACAGGTAAACACCGGTGATTTCTTAATATCTTTTTGTTTGGGAAACTCCCGATTCCCATTTGGAAATCGTTTTAACCATTTTAATCGCATTTGACTTATGCCCATTCCATTCTAACTGTATTTTTCACACGGAATAAATCCTTGCTTTCCCCAAAAAGCAACTACATTATCTTCATATACAACATCTATTCTAATTCTGTCAGCACCTTCTGCTTGAAAAAGCTGTTCTAACTGACTATATATACGACTGCCTAATCCATTTCTTTTTTGTTTCCCATCAATCAACAATAATGACAAATAAACTTCCTCTGCTATTTTAAAATCACAGATCCCAACTGTATTACCTTCACTATTCTTTATCACGAAAGAACGAAATCCGATCTTTTTCATTTCTTCCATCTCATTTGCTATAAATTCTTTCGAGACCCGGGAAGCCCCCAGATGTTTTTCTAAAAAATCCGAATTCGAATTATAAATCTCTAATACTTTATCAATATCATTTTTCGTTGCCATATCAAATTTGCAGTATTCCATATTTAGCTCCCATATGTCCATAAATGCCACCAGTTACACGAACAGCACTACTCTGTCAGTAATCTATAACGAATCTCCCAACGCTTTAATTCTCTTGAAATAAAATCATTGTGGATAATTTTCCTCTATAAGGATTGTTTTTATAACAAACATATGTTGCCAAATATTCCCGATCACTCACTTCCAGCATATTGGTAAAGAAATCCGGCGCATTCAGTACAACCCTTTGCTCCTCATCCCCTTCTGTATTCACAACTGTAATCGTCTGTTTTTGCTGATTGATATTTTCAACAGTCACAATCATTTTAACTGAGATTTTTTGGCTCTGTACGCGGAAATATCCTATCTGTACCAGCAATAAAACAAGAAGCAGTGCCAGAAACCATTTATCAATCTTATTTGCTTTTTTCTGAATCAGTTGCCTGATCATCACGAAAATCCAGATGAATGTTACAAACAGACAACTAATTGGGATTATTGTACTTATCTCATGAACTCCATAGCTTACCACAGAATAAATTCCGTAAAAAGCGAATTCTTCTTGCATGAGAAAGAACCACCAGGCTATCAGCCCCGCAAGTATTCCCACAATCCTCTTTGTACATTGATTCATATCCGGTATCTCCCCTTCCAATTTCATTACCTTTTATCTGGATTATCCAACATATAATACAAAGAAATATGTTCCTCTCCATTCTGTGCTATTCGAATATTTTCTTTTACAAATCGAAATCCACTTTTTTCAATCACTCTTTTCGATTGATGATTTACAACAAAATGACTGCACATTAAATAATCATACTTTTCATTTTCAAAGCAAAATCGAATCACTCGATTGACGGCTTCCGGCATAAGCCTCTGCCCCAATAGTCTTTGCTAAGAACATATCCAATTATCTTCGGATATGTACCCGGAGCCTTGCCGGTGTAGAAAGCGGTGCTTCTTAAAAAAACGACGCAAATCATCGTATGCCTGCCGATAGTTGGCTCCCGGATAGTGTTCTTGTAACTGGTGCGTATCTAAATCAAAATTCAGTGCCTTAAAATATTTTCTCTCCAAAAGATTAAGCCTCATAGCCTGTTTTTCTCTGTAATGGGTCAGCAGATCTTCTTCATTAAAATCTTCGGGCTGTCGGAATCGTCACTGTCATATAAACGCCAGACGGCTACATTATCCATAAACCAAGTCTGCTTTTTCAAAGTGTTGACTATTTTCCCAAACAGGCTGAAATCTTTTGCTCGTCCACAGTCACGATATACCAATGCACCAGAACCATCCTCAATGCGAGGAAGTCCTACTGTAAGGAACGTGTTATTGATTGCACTGTAAATACCATCCAAATGGTATTTTTTCTCTGTCGTTATCTTATCATCATCCATGCAGATCATCATTTTTAACATGAAAGCGACCTCCTTCTGCTTTTTATTATATCATCAGAAAACGAGGTCTACAATCTTGAAAATCTAATTTTTGATGAAATGCTTCGGGCCATCATGACCCGAAGTACCTTTGCCACCTCGCCCCACAGCTTTTCATAATCCTTTTGCAGTCTAACACCAATGCCTTTACTCCCAGCAAATTCAAAAGCCAGCCATCTGATACTTAGGATATGTATCAGATGTTTTTAAATAATTAATAAACCAAAATAGAGTATTTTCCCACGACAGTACAGCCTCATAATATATTTTGTCTGTTTTATACTTGTTATAGCGTGGATTGGGAAGATAGGAAATGGTGTTCATATGTCCTAACTCTGTTGTTAATACAATACTCTTTTCATATGATTTTGCTTTTGTCATAATGTTAATTGATGCACTATAAGAATCCCATATTTCATCTTTTATTGAAGTAATTAGTAAAAGAGGACATGTAACATGTTCTATGTCCATAACTCCAGAATCATCAATACTTGATTTCTTCATTAGCATGTTCATAATAAATTCCCTTATTTTAAATGGTTTATAAGATATCTCTTTTCCACCATATGTCCAAGAAGAATGTTTAGAATTTCTCTTCCCTTTTAACCCTTCATAAACTCTATCACTTGGAGAATTTAAAACTGCACATTTAATACCATCATATTTAGTCAGAAACATCAGACTATATTCTGCTCCCTTTGATCTACCATAAATTCCAATCTTTGCAGAATCAACAAATGTCAACTTTTGTATATACTTTAATGCTTCTTCAATGTTTTCAAGTGGTATTCGATCTAAACTTGATTTTTGGTTATTCATTCCAAAATAACTAATAGCCAGTGTCACAAAACCATGATTTGATAACATCATTGCAATATTTTGTGCTTTCTCAATTCCTCCATCACTACCAGATAATACTATAATAGCCGGTTTTTTATTTTTATCCCCGTCATAAAATAATCTCCCTTGCCAACTATCCCTTAGTATATCATAGTGATTTATATTACAATTTTTATAAAATCTATTAAAAGTTGTTTCAGCAAGTAACTTTCCATCCGATAAAACTGAAATTTTATAACTTACAACATCATTTAAAGGTAATTTTTTAAGGTCTCCAATATGTTTTTTATTAACTATAGATACAGCCTTAAGAGATTCAAACAGCCCCATATCTCTAATGCCTATATAATCTCCCCTTTCGATGGTGAGTTTTTAAGGGATACTATTCCATTTGAATCACTGAGAAAAATAGCTTCAGATTGCCAAAATGTATTCTCTGACCAATTCATAGGAGCATTTATATTATAAAAACAATTTGTTTCTAAAATAATTTTAATTTCTTGAAACTTTTTTAATCCTTGGATGCATATATTCATCTTTGAATCCATCAATTTATTAGTATCTTCAATTATAATTTTACATCCCATCGTATTCCTCCCAAGTGCTTATGATATCAGACATTAATTCGCTCAGTTGTTCAAAAAAAATACAATCATATTTTTTAAAAATTCTTCTTAAATCATTTTCTATTTTTTTATGCTCTTCATCATGTTTATTACATACTATTTCTCCTTTAGATGTTAACTCAAGCACAAAACTTTTCTTGTTAGCTTTTTTCTTTTTGACACAATCTTTTTTTTCTAACAAATTAACTAATTGCGTAATGGCGCTTCGACTTACTTTCAGCTTTTCAGCATATTCAATAAGCGTGTAATTTGGATTCTGTTCAGCTACTTTCAATAAATGTACCTCTGATAAATTCAAGTCAAGAATTCTATGTTGTTTGTGTTCTAAACTAAGATATGCTTTTATGAAGTTTTGAAATTCGCATAAAATTTTTTCGTAGTTCATTTTACCACCTCTTTTTTGTTAATATACTTAACAAAATATCATATGCATCAAAAAATGTCAACTATATACTATCCAGTTTTTCGCCAACAAAAAAGACAGCCCTCCTCAGCTTACCAAGCACATGGAGTTCTGTCTTTTCTATTCACATTGTTTATTTCATTACAATATTAATAATCTTCTTCGGAACATAGATTTCCTTAATCACATTTCCTGTCAGTTTATCTGCAATCGCTTCTTTTCCTGCTGCAATCGCTTCTTCTTTGGAGATATCTGCTGCGATACTGATCACGGCTTTTGTCTTTCCGTTAATCTGTACCGGAACTTCGATCTCATCGTCTTTCATCTGTGCCTCATCGTATGTCGGCCAGCCTGCTTTGAAGATTGTCTCTGTATGTCCGAGCTGCTCCCATATCTCCTCTGCAAAATGAGGTGCAAATGGAGAAAGCAGGACTGCGATCGTCTCCAGCGTTTCTTTATCGATTCCGCCTTCTTTCTTTGCGATCTCGATAAACTTGTTGTTGTACTCCATAAATCCGGAGATAACGGTATTCAGACTGAAGCTCTCCAGACGCATGGTGATATCTGCTACCATTCTGTGACGCTGTTTGATCATCTCTTTTGTTGCCTGTACTTCATTTTCTTTGCTGTCCATCAGCAGATTCCACAGACGTTTCAGGAAGCGGTTGACACCGTCGATTCCACGGTCATCCCACTCTGCATCCAACTCCGGCGGTCCCACGAACAATTCATACATTCTCAAAGAGTCACATCCGTAGTCGCGTACCAGATCATCCGGAGATACGACATTTCCTTTGGACTTACTCATCTTGATTCCGTTCTTTCCTGTGATCATTCCCTGGTTGAACAGCTTGTGGAATGGTTCATCAAAGTCTACAACTCCGATGTCATGCAGGAATTTTGTATAGAAACGAGAGTACAGAAGATGCAGTACCGCATGCTCTACACCACCGATATACATATCTACCGGAAGCATCTCGTCCGCTTTTTCTCTGGAAACCAGTTCTTTGTCATTGTGACTGTCCACATAACGCAGGAAGTACCAGGAAGAACCAGCCCACTGAGGCATGGTATTTGTCTCACGTTTTGCGTCTTTTCCACAAACCGGACACTTGCAGTTTACCCACTCTTCGATTCCGGCAAGCGGTGACTCTCCAGTTCCTGTCGGTTCATAAGAATCTACATCCGGCAGACGCAGCGGCAGCTCTTCTTCCGGTACCGGCACTGCTCCACATTCCGGACAGTGTACAATCGGAATCGGCTCTCCCCAATAACGCTGACGGGAGAATACCCAATCACGCAGCTTATAGTTTACAGTTGCTTTTCCAATTCCACGCTCTTCAATGATATGTGGAGCTTCTTTCTTGAGAACGGCTGATTCCATTCCGTTCCACTCTCCGGAATTGATCATAGTTCCAACAGCATCTGTGTATGCCTCTTCCATATTTTCGATTTCCTGTCCGTCTTTTGCAATGACCTGAATGATCGGGATCTCGAATTTTTTTGCAAATGCAAAGTCACGGTCATCATGTGCAGGTACACACATAATTGCTCCTGTACCATAATCTGCCAGTACATAATCAGACAGCCAAATCGGTACTTTTGCACCGTTGATCGGATTGATCGCATAACTTCCCGTAAACACACCTGTCTTTTCCTTATCCTGCATACGGTCTACGTTGGACTTCATGGAAGCATCATAAATATACTGCTCCACCGCTTCTCTTGTCTCGTCTGTCGCAAGTTCTTTTGCAAGTGCATGTTCCGGCGCAAGTACCATGAATGTTGCACCGTGTAAGGTATCCGGACGTGTTGTATAAACGGTGATCTTGTCGTCTCTTCCATCCACCTGGAAATCTACTTCTGCACCGTAAGATTTTCCGATCCAGTCAGCCTGCATTTTCTTTACTTTTTCCGGCCAGTCCAGTTTGTCGAGATCGTTCAAAAGACGGTCTGCATATTTTGTGATACGCAGCATCCACTGACGCAGATTTTTCTTTGTAACATCTGTTCCGCAACGCTCACATTTTCCATTCACAACCTCTTCGTTTGCCAGACCTGTTTTGCAGGATGGGCACCAGTTGATCGGGAACTCTTTCTCATATGCAAGACCTTCTTTGAACATTTTCACAAAGATCCACTGTGTCCATTTGTAGAAATTCGGATCTGTTGTGTTAACTTCCATATCCCAGTCATACAATGCTGCGATCTCATTGATCTGACGTTTGATGTTTGCTACGTTCTCTGCTGTGGATTTTGCAGGATGAACTCCCATCTTGATCGCATAGTTCTCAGCCGGAAGACCGAATGCATCCCATCCCATCGGATGTACAATATAATATCCCTGCTGTAATTTGTAACGGCTCCAGACATC
>ENA-OQJX01000215-OQJX01000215.1-human-gut-metagenome-genome-assembly--contig:-NODE-215-length-37235-cov-3.526948_pt1 | contig 37235 bp, 41 predicted proteins | sample MGYA00242615_ERZ504782 | MGnify/ENA primary metagenome ERZ504782 (study PRJEB26092, sample SAMD00036354) | human gut metagenome | host: Homo sapiens | study: EMG produced TPA metagenomics assembly of... | reverse complement strand
TTCCTTTTTTTCTCCTTGTCCATCATATTTTCTCCTTATCCCATTACAGATCAAAAACAATACATATCCTAAAATTCCGCCGATCGTATTCAGTAACAGATCATCTACGTCAAAGCTTCCCACTCTTGTCAAAAGCTGAAATACTTCCACTCCGAGGCTCAGTCCCAAGCTATAGAACAATGTCATCAAAAAGCCTCTCATCCTGCTGGCAACGGATATAAAAAATCCATATGGCACAAAAATCAGGATATTTCCAAATAAATTGGTAAATACCGCGAAAAGCCCAAGCGTTTCCCGGTATTCCACAAAACGTCTGATCTCCTTGAAAAGCACAAGATTACAGCGGTATTCTTCACCAATACCGCTGCGTCCGTACCAGTCTGAGAAGATCAGGAAATATAATAAGAAAAAAATATAGAGCACAAATAATATTTTTCCCACCGTGCGGGTTCTTTTCACCTGTCTCTGATTCAAATTACTCCCCCGTTTTCCACAGCTAAAATGTAATCTCGCTCTTATTTTTCAACAGACGTGCCCCATTGACAATGGCGATAATTCCGGCTGTCACGCCTGTTACGATCGTAATGATTCCGATCACAATGCTTCCTGCTCCTGCCTGACTCATTGTTTTATATGCCTTCTCCATCTTCTTTCACTCCCCGCTTACTTTGCACCATACATTTCATAATATGCATCAATTGCCGCTTTTAATGTATCATCAATGATCACTTTTCCTTTATATGGTCTGTTGTAGAGGTGTTCTACGACTTCTTCCATTGTTACGATTGCTGCGGTGTCAAAGCCATACAGCTCTTTCACTTCATCCAATGCACATTTTTCTCCGCCTTTTCCGACTTCCATACGGTTTAATGACACCATCAGTCCGACGATCTCTACATCGGCAGCACCTTTTACTTTCGGAACTGTCTCTTCCATAGATTTTCCGGATGTTGTTACATCCTCGATCATCACAACACGGTCTCCGTCTTTTAATTTACTTCCAAGGAAGCTTCCCTTGTCTGCACCGTGATCTTTTTCTTCTTTGCGGTCTGAACAGTAACGCACTTCTTTTCCGTATAATTCGCTGTATGCGATTGCAGTTACAACTCCAAGCGGGATTCCCTTATAAGCAGGTCCGAATAACACATCGAAGTCATCGCCGTATTTATCGTGAATTGCCTTCGCGTAATACTCACCCAGCTTTTTCAGCTGAGAACCTGTTACATATCCGCCTGCATTCATAAAAAACGGAGATTTTCTTCCGCTCTTCAATGTAAACTCTCCAAATTTTAATACATCACTGTCTACCATAAATTCAATAAATTCCTGTTTGTATGCTTCCATCTTCCTTAAACCTCCATATTTATGGACATCTGTATGCCCCTGTAATCTGTTAAATCTTCTCAATTTTATCATAATTTTTCGGTTATTTCAATTTTTTATCAGCCGCAGTTAAAATCTCCTGAATTTTCTTTCCGGAAGCTGCCCGTATAAAAACAGGGAGACTACCCATATCACGGATAATCTCCCACCGGACAGTCCATCAGAAAGGACGTTTCACACTTTTATAAAATTCCAAACCAAAACAAAAATTCAACATACGCTTGATCTAAGTTCAGTTTCTCTGCTATTTTTTCGATGTTCATTCCTTTTCCAAGCTCATTTCTGATTTGTTCTATATCATATTCCATGTTGCCCGGAATCCTTTTTTCCTTATCCTCGAAAAAATCTTTCATACACTTCCTCCGTAGGCATGCTCTCTCCTGTAAAAATCCGGAAAGCAGCTTCGCCCTGCCATAGAAGCATACCAATTCCGCCCAGTGCAATTTTGCAGCCTGCTGCTTTTGCCTCCCGAATCAGTTTTGTTTCTCTTGGATTATAAACCGCATCTGCAACTACAAAATCCGGCTGGAATACGGATACATCTTTGATCAACGACTCATCCTCTGCCGGTTTCATTCCTGACTTGGTTGCATTCACAAGGATATCACTTTCTTTGATTTTTTCATATAATTTCTGGCTGTCTTCCAAAGGATATACCTCTACAGTTACACCAGGAACCTTGTTTTCAATTTTTCTTGCCGTATTTTCTGCATTCGCATAAAATTTATCCTTACAATTGAAAATATAAATCTTCTTTGCCCCTTCCAATGCGGCCTGAACCTGGATCGCAGTAGCTGCTCCCCCTGCACCCATAACAGTGATCACTTTATCTTTTACATCTGCACCGTGCTCCTTGAGATTTCTCACAAATCCGATTCCATCCGTATTATGTCCATGAAGCTTTCCGTCTTTTACCACAACTGTATTGCAGGCACCGATCAGTTCTGCTGCGTCAGAAAGCTCATCTGCCAGCTCTGCCACCTTTGTCTTGCATGGCATGGTCACATTAACCCCTTTACATCCAAGTGCTTTCAACGCACTGACTGCCTCTTCTGTCTTGTCAAGATCCACGTCAAATGCCAGATAAACATAATCCTGTTCTGTCTTCTGAAAACTGTAATTATACATTGCCGGTGAACCGGAATGTCCTACCGGTGAACCGATCAGGCAAAAAAATCCTGTTCTTCCATTAATCTCCATAACAATTCTCCTTTCTTTCCTAAATCATCATTGCTGTTTCGAATGCTTCCTTCGTAGCATCCATCGCTCTTCGCGCACGACTGAATCTCCTATCACAAATACTTCTTTTGCAAATACTTTGATTTCCTGGCTCAGAGGATCATAATTACGGTATCCCATTGCAAGCACCACAGTATCCACCTGCTCCACACGACCTTCTGTTCCATTCTCCAGAACATAAGAGACACCATCCTCATGAAATTCTGTCACTTTTGCACCTGTAATCCCCTGTACCTGATACTCATTCAGTTCTTTCATCAGGAATTTTCTATGTTCCGGGATCACATCTGCGCCTAATTCGTCACGGAGTTCCACAATTGATACCTGATGTCCCAGTTCTCCAAGGAAATCCGCCACTTCACATCCTACCATGCCGCCTCCGACTACCAGAACACGTTTTCCCGGTTTTACATTTCCTTCCAGTACATCTGCTGCATGTACTGTCTTTTCAATTCCCGGAATCGGCAGCATGAGAGGTTTGGAACCTGTGGCAACAATCACCGCATCCGGCTTTTTCTCCCGGAGCAGCTCCGGTGTTACGGACGTATTTAATTCAATCGTTACTCCCTGTGCCTTACAGTTGTTGATGTAACTGCAGATCATGCCATTAATACATCCTTTTCCCGGGGGATAAGCTGCCAGACGCATATTTCCGCCAAGCATCTCTTTTTCTTCGTATAAAGTCACATCATGTCCTAGAAGCGCACATACATATGCCGCATATAAACCTCCCGGTCCTCCGCCGACAACGACAACTTTTTTCTTCTGTTCTGCCAGATCAAGCTCGGCTTCTCTTCCTGCCAGAGGATTGACCAGACAAGTAATTGCTTCTCCCCGGAACATGTTTGGCACACATCCCTGCAGACATCCAATACACGGCTGGAGTAATTCCAGTTCTCCGTCCTTTGCCTTTCGCGGAAGCTCAGGATCTGCGATACTCTGACGGCCAAAAGCAATCAGATCCGCCCTTCCTTCTTCTACCATCAGCTCTACATACTGTGGTTCCGTATAACGTCCTACTGTAATCACCGGGATCTTAACCGCCTGCTTGATTTCTGTCACACAGCCAGAACTGAATCCCTCATGAAGAACGCTTGGCCCCCACATATATTCATCATGCAGGTGCACTGCTCTCGATACATGAAGCGCATCTACACCACATTCTTTTTCCAGATAAGATGCAACTGCAGCTGCATCCTGCGGTGTCTGACCTCCCACCACATCGTCCGAACCATTGATTCTGCAGATTACAGCAAGTGTTCCACCTGTTTTTTTACGGATATTTTCTATGATCAGTTTTGGAAGACGCATACGATTTTCAAAGCATCCGCCAAATTCATCCTGCCGTTTATTGGTTCTTTCAGAGATAAAAGAACTTACAAGATATCCATGGGCACAATGTACTTCCACTGCATCTGCTCCCGCCTGTTTCGCCCGCAAAGCCGCATCTCCGTAAGCCTCGATCAGCCGGTACAATTCTTCCGTAGAAATTGCTTTTGGGATTTCTGTCTTCACAGAGGCAGGAATACTGCTTGCCGATTTTAACGGATACCCCGTCACCTTGGAGTTTCCTTCCGGACCTGCATGCTGAAGCTGAATGGAAACCTTCGCCCCTTCCTTATGACAGGCTAAAATAGCCTCTTTAAAATTGCTGACGGTATCATCGGAAAACAGACACGGCTTTCTGGGACCTCCCTTTGCCTCCTTGTAGACAACCGTTGCTTCAAATGTGATCAATCCAAATCCGCCTTTTGCTCTCGCCCCGTAATATGCTGCAGAACGTTCACTCATCTTCCCGTCTGTATTCGCAAAATTATTTCCCATCGGACTCATCACAAACCGGTTAGGGACTGTCATATTTCCGATTTTGACCGGTTGAAACATTGCCTCAAATTTCATCGTTGCTTTTCTCCTTCCCCAATTTCTATGCTTCTAAAATCTCCGGCCAGGAACTTTCCAGCACTTTTTTGTATTTTCAAAATTGAATCTTGCAGCTTCCTCAACACCCCGGGCAAGAATACTGTCACTGATCACTTCTACTCCGAATGCACGCGGCTGTACACCTTTTTCCTTAAGCATTCTGCAAAAAGCTGCCGTATCTCCACATCCTGTTCCAGGTGCCAGACGATCATGCATAGACTCATCTCTCAACACATTTTCTGCATACGCTCTCTCATATACATCATTGATCTGAACAGAAACGATCTTATCTGCCGGAATTCCTTCCAGAACACAAAGATCGATCAGCTGGTTTGCTCTGAGCCAGTGCCAGGAATCCAGAATGATCTTTGCATTTTCACATTCACTTGCTTTTACAATCTCCCAGGCTCTTTTTACATTTGGAATGCCGCTGTATGGCATCGGTTCTACTCCGATCACAAGACTGCCCGCTCTGCCGCATAATTCTTTCAGTTTTTGAGCTGTGTGCTCCACAGAATATGTTTCCATCAGACCACAGTTAATATGGGAAACGCCAAACAGCTCACACATATGAAAACACATCTGTTCTTTGTATTTCTGTTCGTAGCTTCGATTGTCTTCTGCCCACTGAACGATATATTCCACTTCAGTTACCTGCATTTCATACTTCTTAAGAATTTCCAGGATATCCTGGAGGAATCGTCATATGAACTTATATCAGCTTCGCTACTTTTCTCTGCTGGCAAAGACCGGACATTTCGAAAAACCGCAGAACAATTGTGCATTACCCAGCCAAGCCTGAGTCATTCTATCTCCTTATTAGAACAAGAATTGGGGGGCACTTTATTTGAAAAACAGGGACGGCGTTCTGTACTCACTCCGAAAGGATCTCAATTTTTGAAATATGTAGAAAAATCACTGGACGTTCTTGATGAAGGGATTTTAAATATGCGTCACATCGCAATGGGCGCAGGAGTCATTGAATTAGGCTTTCTTCGAACACTGGGTGTAGGATTTTTGCCCGAAATGGCACATCGATTTTTAGAAGAACAAAAAGAAAAGACCATTCAGTTCAAATTTCACACAGGCATTACTGCTTCTTTGCTCGAAGGTCTTAAAGATGAAAAATATGATATTGTCTTTTGTACAAAACGCGAGAATGAACCTGATATCCATTTTATTCCTGTTTCTAAACAAGATCTTGTTGTGATCGCTCCGAAAAATCATCCGCTTTCCGGACACGAATCAATAAATCTGAAGGAACTGGCTCCTTATCCCCAGATTTATTTTTCTCAGGCCTCCGGTCTGCGAGGTATTGTTGACAATTTGTTTCAAAAAATACAGGTGAAGCCCCAGATTGCGTATGAAATAGACGAGGACATCGTAATCGCAGGTTTCGTTTCGAAAGGATTCGGGGTGGCAGTCGTTCCATATATGACAGACCTTCTCAGAATGGATGTAAAAATCATTCAGATCTCCTACTGACTGGGAACGAAAGTTTTATATGGCTGCTCTGAAAACACACCATATGACACCTGTCGTAAAGAACTTTTACGACTATGTCACAACAAATTACGGCATCCTTTAAGGAATGTCCGCACACATGAAAAAAGGATGTGTCACTTTTTTCACACCCTTTTTCGTTCTGCTATTTTACAATTCCAACCATATCCTGCACGCTTGCAAAATGGTTCTGTTCCATATATCTCGCAATGCCATCCACAATCTCCATGGTCACATTCGGATTGTAGAAATTCGCAGTTCCCACGGATACTGCACTCGCCCCGACTAAGAGCATCTCGATGGCATCCTCAGCCGTCTCGATTCCGCCCATACCGATGATCGGCACATTCACTGCATTGGCCGCCTCATATACCATGCGGACCGCGATCGGATGAATGGCCGGACCGGAAACACCGCCGGTCTTATTTGCCAGTGCAAAGGTCTTCCGATTGATATCGATCTTCATTCCTGTCAGAGTATTGATCAGAGAAATAGCATCTGCCCCGCCGGCTTCTACCGCTTTTGCCATCTCAGAAATGCTGGTCACATTCGGACTCAGTTTCATGATAACCGGCTGTTTTGCATATTTTTTCACTGCTCTTGTGATTTCTTCTGCTGCCTTTGGGTTCTGTCCGAATGCAATTCCGCCTTCTTTGACATTCGGACAGGAAATATTGATCTCCAGCATATCCACATCTTCATTCGCCAGGCGTTCTACCACTTCACAGTAATCCTCTGTGGATCTTCCGCATACGTTGACAATAATCTTCGTATCGTACTGACGCAAAAACGGGATATCTCTCTTACAGAATACATCAATTCCCGGATTCTGCAGTCCAATGGCATTCATCATTCCGCTGTGGATCTCCGCAACTCTCGGTGTCGGATTTCCCGGCCACGGCACATTTGCCACTCCTTTTGTAGTGACTGCGCCCAGACGGTTCAGATCTACAAATTCACTGTATTCTTCCCCTGATCCAAATGTTCCGGATGCCACTGTCACCGGATTGTTCCACTCTACACCTGCAATCTTTACCCGCATATCCATTACAGTTCCACCTCCGTTGCCAAAAATACCGGTCCGTCTTTGCAGACACGTTTGTTGTGTACATGGCTGTGATCATCCACTTCCTTCGACTGGCAGACACATCCAAGACAGGCTCCGATTCCGCACGCCATTCTCTCTTCCATGGAAATGTAGCACTCGATTCCTTTCTCCTGTGCATACTGCTTGATCGCACGCAGCATCGGAGTCGGACCGCAGGCATAGATCACATCTGCTTCCAGACTGTCCGCTGCAACTGCATCCATAACGTTTCCTTTTGTTCCTGTACTTCCATCTTCTGTCGCAATATAAAGTGTTCCATTTGCTTCCATCTCTTTTGTCAGAAACGTCTCACTTCGATATCCCATCACAAGCTGACACTCGGTCTGATATCCGGCTGTTAACTGCTTTGCCAGCTCCAGCATCGGCGGCACACCAATCCCGCCGCCAAAAAGCAGCGCTTTTTTTTCTTTTCCCGTTTCCAGATCAAAACCGTTTCCAAGCGGTCCCATGACCTCCAGTGAATCGCCCGCTTTCATCTGTGAAAACTGCTTTGTTCCGGTCTTTTCTCCTGTCACGCGGTACACCACGCGCAAAGCGCCCTTTTCTTTGTCAATCTCACACAGACTGATCGGTCTTGGAAGCAGTTTTGCTCCGTCATTTGTATACATGGAAATAAACTGTCCCGGAACCGCTTCTGCAGCCACAGGCTCTGCTTTCAGCCACATACTGTAAATATCTTCTGCGATCTTCTCCTGCGAGATGACCACTGCTGTCATTTTCTGTTTCTTAGACATGAATCTTCCTCCCCGGTACTTATCTTGCTTCTAATGCGCCCTGGATATCTGCAACCATCGCTTCAACTGCAGCTCTGGAAGCATCTCCGAAATTCTCTGCTCCGAATTTTGCATAAGCTTCCTGCTTGTAAGCCGCAATGATTCCTCTGGATGAGTTTACGATCGCACCCAGTCCGTCTTCATTGAAGAAGTGTACCAGATCTTTGCCCTGTCCGCCCTGTGCACCATATCCAGGTACCAGAATGTAAGATTTTGGCATCACTTTGCGAAGCACTTTTCCCATCTCCGGATATGTGGCTCCTACAACAGCTCCGATATAGCTGTACTCGTCACCCATACAGTCAGCGCCCCACTGTGCTACTTTTTCTCCAACCAGCTCGTACAGTGGTTTTCCGTCGATCAGCTGATCCTGAAATTCTCCGCTGGACGGATTGGATGTCTTCACAAGAATAAAAAGACCTTTTTTGTGTTCTTTGCAGACATCGATGAACGGATTCACCCCGTCAGAACCAAGGTATGGGTTCACTGTTGCAAAGTCCTCATCAAATGGAACGTACTCTTTGCTTCCCACTTTAACGCTTCCCAGATGTCCCACTGCATACGCTGCGGAAGTAGAACCGATATCTCCACGTTTGATATCTCCGATCACCACCAGATCTTTGGATTTACAGTAATCCACTGTCTTTTTGAACGCCTCGATTCCCGGAACTCCGAACTGCTCATACATCGCGATCTGCGGCTTCACTGCCGGAATCAGATCATATGTCTTGTCCACAATCTCTTTGTTAAACTGCCAGATTGCTTCTGCCGCCCCTTCCAGTGTCTCTCCGAATTCAGCAAATGCTTTTTTCTGCACGTGCTCCGGAATGTAGTTTAACATCGGGTCCAGTCCCACCACGATCGGTGCCTTTGTTTCTTTGATTTTTGCTACCAGTTTGTTGATCATTTTTTCTTCCTCCCTGTTCTCTAAAAAGGGACAGAACATGCTGTCTGTCTCCTTATTTTTCGTATACGATCTTTCCGTCTGCTAATGTACAGCAGACTTCTCCCTTAACTTCCCATCCGTCAAACGGTGTATTTTTCCCTTTGGATGCAAACGTATCCACATCGATCTGATATTCTCTTCTCGGATCAAATACTACAATATCTGCTTTTTTACCGGCTGAAACACTTCCTCTGTCTTTCAGTCCCAGGATCTTTGCCGGATTATAGCTCATCTTTTCTGCCATCTGCATCACTGTGAGCACTCCTTTTTCCACCAGCTCTGTATAAGTCAGGCATGCACTGGTCTCCAGGCCCACGATTCCAAATGCTGCCTGTTCCATTGGCTTATCCTTCTCAGACATCATATGCGGTGCATGATCTGTGGAGATCACATCCATCACTCCGTCTTTTAATCCTGTCTGAGCGCTTCCACATCTGCTTTGGAGCGCAGCGGCGGGTTCATCTTCCAGATTCCATTGTCCTCTGGAATATCCTCATCTGTCAGAATAAAATGATGCGGACACACTTCTCCTGTCACCTTCAGCCCTGCTTCTTTCGCATCTTTGATCATCCGGACGCTGTCTGCTGTCGAGCAATGGCACAGATGCAATGTGGCATCCAGCTCTTTTGCAATCAGGATGTCTCGTGCCACGATCACATCCTCCACCGAATTCGTGATCCCTTTTACGCCCAGTTCCTCTGCACGCTTTCCGGCATTCATCACGCCGCCTTCTACCATGGAAATATCTTCGCAGTGTGAGAAGATCAGCAGATCATTCTCTTTTGCTTTTCGCATGGCTTTTCGGAACAAAAAGGCATTCATGACAGATTTTCCATCTTCGCTGAGTGCATAACAGCCTGCCTGTGCCATCCCTTCGATATCCGAGAGTTCTTCGCCGCACTCACCCATAGTCATGGAGCCCAGCTGTATCACGTGTACCAGAGATTCCTCCTTTGCACGTCTGTGAACCTCTTCTACTTTTTCTTTTGTATCGATCACCGGTTTCGTATTCGGCATCGCACATACTGTCGTCACACCGCCTCTGGCTGCTGCCATTCCTCCGGTCGAAAGTGTTTCCTTCTGAGTCAGTCCCGGATCTCTCAAGTGCACATGCAGATCGATAAATCCCGGCATTACATAACAGCCTGACGCATCGATCACTCTGTCAGCTTCAGCCTGCAGATTTTTTTCTACTTTTTCGATATCAGTATCACGCACAAGCACATCACATACTTCATCCACACCTGTCAACGGATCCACAACATGTCCATTCTGAATTAAAATCTTCATACAGTACTTTCCTTTCTTTGTTGATTCTAAAGAGCGAATTTCCCTTCACTGAAAAAATCACATATATATATTTATAATAACATAAAACAGGGGAACTGCACAACAAAAAGAAAAAGCGTGTTGTAAAATACATACTTTTTCCCGATCCGGAACATACTATTCGCGAAACACAAATCTAAATTTATGCAAAGGAGACATTACCATGACAGAAATTTCAATCTTAGATCTGCAGAATCTCCGTCATCTGATCGGAGGATACTCTACGACTCACTGTAAAATGACAGATTACGCCGCACAGGCAACAGACCCGCAGGTAAAGCAGTTATTTCAGGAAGCTGCCGATTCCGCACTCAAAAACAAACAGGATCTGATGAAATTTTTATAAGGGGGATTTGAAAATGGATGAAAAGACAATGGTATCTGACGCCTTGGTCGGAGTAAACGGAGAATTGAAAATGTTCGGAGATATGATACCGCAGACAGAAAACAAAGAACTGAAACAGTGCCTCAAACAGATTCGAAACCAGTGTGAAATGTCACAGGAAAAACTGTATCAGGTAGCACGGGAAAAAAGCTATTACGTGCCTGCTGCAAAAGCAACCCAGCAGGAAGTTGATCATGTAAAATCCATTTTGACACAGCCTAAAATGGGACTGTAGAAGAAAAAAGTACAGTGGCCGCAGATTTTTGCAGCCACTGTACTTTTTCTTCTACAGTTCCTCCCCGTTTGTCTCAATCACGCGACGGAACCATGCAAAAGATTTTTTCTTATAACGTTTTCCGCTTCCAGTTCCATCATCATTTTTATCAACATAGATAAATCCATAACGTTTTCTCAATTCCCCTGTTGTAAAGGATACCAGATCAATGCAGCCCCAAGGCGTGTACCCCATCAAGTCTACTCCATCCAGTTCTACTGCTTTTTTCATCTCCTTTATATGTGCCCTCAGATATTCGATCCGGTAATCATCATCACAGGTTTTATCTTCTTTTAGAACATCGATTGCCCCAAATCCATTTTCCACAATAAACAGTGGTTTTTCATAGCGCTCATACAGGGAAACAAGTGCATACCGAAGTCCCACTGGATCGATCTGCCATCCCCAGTCACTTGCTTTTACATATGGATTAGGAACAGAATTTGCAGAGCTTCCATCCAGTGATTCCGTCGTGTCTTTCTGTACATCTGCTTTGACTGCATTGGTCATATAATAGCTGAATCCCAGATAATCACAGACACCTTCCGCAAGGATCTGTTCATCTCTCGGTTCCATCACCGGTGCTGTATTTTCCCGCTCCCATTCTTTCTTTGCAAACGCAGGATAATGCCCTCTCATCTGCACATCCGCAAAATAATATCTTTCATGCATACATTCTGCTGCTGTCATAATATCATCCGGATTGCAGGAATATGGATAAAACGGGACAAACGAACACATGCATCCAATCCGAAAATCGGGATTGATCTGATGTCCTTTTTTTACAACCATAGCACCTGCCACCATTTCATGATGTGCCGCCTGATACATAGCTTTCTTCTTGTTTTTGTACTGTGAAAAGAGAACCCCGGAATCTGTCCATCCGAAAATATCCGCAGACGTATTGGTCTGGTTATTAATCTCATTAAATGTCATCCAATATTTAACTTTCTCTTTGTAGCGTTCCATGACTGTAACTGCATAACGCACGAAACAATCAATCACTTTTCGATTCACCCAGCCTCCGTATTCTTTTGCCAAGTGATATGGCATTTCAAAGTGGCTCAGTGTAATGACCGGTTCTATGCCATACTTTAAAAGTTCATCAAACAGATCGTCATAAAATTTCAGTCCTTCCTCATTCGGGATCAGTTCATCACCATTTGGAAAAATACGTGTCCACGCTATACTGGTACGGAAGCACTTAAATCCCATTTCCGCCATCATAGCAATATCTCCTTTGTATTCATGGTAAAAATCAATCGCTTCGTGATTTGGATAATACTCGCCTTCAATGACTCCTTCTGTGATTCGGCGCATCATTTGATTGCTGCCCCAGTCATCACATCCATCACACTAATCCCTTTTCCACCTTCATTCCATCCGCCTTCCAGTTGATTTGCAGCAACTGCACCGCCCCATAAAAACGTATTTGCTAATGCCATCTTATATCTCCTCCTATTTTCTCTCTATATTCTCTGTACTTTCAACAATGCATTCTGACGCTCTACCTGCTTAAAGGCCACTGTCTCAATCTCTGAGAATTCGTAACTATTCGTAACGATTACAGGGGTTGTCACTTCATAACCGGCTTTTTCAATCTCTTCTTTTTCAAATTCCAGAAGAAGCTGCCCCTTCTTCACCTGTTCTCCGTCCTGCACATATGCTGTAAATCCTCTTCCCTGAAGTTTAACGGTATCCATCCCCACGTGAATCAGAATCTCAATTCCTGACGTACTCTCGATTCCTACTGCATGATGACTCTCCAACAGTCCGACTATTTTTCCGTCGAATGGTGCATATATTTTCCCTTCTTCCGGCACGATGGCACATCCTTTTCCCATCATTTCTCCGGAAAAAACTTCATCATGTACTTCACTCAATGGGATTACCTCTCCCCTCATCGGGCTGTCCACAATTTCTTCTCCACAAATTTCCTCATTTGTGCTGCCTTTTTCTGTGTCAGACTCCTCTTTTTCTTTCGGGTCTGCAAATCCTACAACCTGAATCAATACGATTGTCAGAACAATTGCCACAGCACATCCAACTGCTTCTCCTACAAATGACATCGGTGCATCCTTGCTGATGGAATTTACCACTGTCAAAAGGCTTGGGAGTCCTGCATATGCATAATAAGCAGAGTGGAAAAAGCTCATCACAACTGCTCCGACGGCTCCTCCGATACATCCACAGATAAACGGTTTTTTCAATCGCAGTGTCACCCCATAGATTGTTGGCTCTGTAATTCCGAAAATACCTGTGATTCCTGCTGATAACGAAACACTTTTCATTTCTCTGTTTTAGATCTGATAAATACGCCAAAGGCTGCCGCAACCTGAGCAACGACTGCAATGGTCTGAAATGCCTGAAACGTATCAAATCCCTGCATATCAAAATTAGCAAGAACAACTGGTGTAATTCCCCAATGTACTCCAAAAATTACTACCACTTCCCACAAGCCTCCGATGATGGCTCCTGCCAGGGCTGGCGCGGTATTTGCAAGAAAATTATATCCATTTGCAATTCCGTTTGCGTAATGGAAGATACAGGACCAATCACAAGAATGGTTGCGGGAACCATAATCAAAAAGCAGATTAACGGTGTTAGCAATGCTTTTGCTGCTTCTGGCAGTTTCTTTTCTAAAAATCGTTCCAGATAGGACAATACCCAGACCAGAAGTAATGGAGGCAATACTGTTGAAGTATAGGTTGTCTCAGACAGTTTGATTCCCAAAAAACGGATTACTTCTCCATCTGCAATCCGGGCCGCCATACCCGCCCAGTCCGGATTAACCAATGCACAACAACATAAAACGGCGATAAACGTATTACATTTAAAGTGCTTGGATGCGGTAATTGCAATAAAAATCGGAAGAAATGTAAATGGCGTCCATGACATAAAACTCAATACCGCATACGTCCCAGTTCCTGCAAAAGATGGAACTGCCATATTGACCAGGATCAACGCCCCCTGCAGAAGTCCCGCTGCAGCCAGAATATATACAAACGGTGCAAACACAGCTGACATTGTTGCAATCACTTTATTCATGACACTCTGTTTCGGCTGCTCCACCTGAAGATTCTCTGTATCCAGATGCAGTTCTTCTGCCACCGCATCATATACCTCTCCCACATGAGTCCCGATTACAACCTGGAACTGTCCGCTGTTTTCCACAACTGTAATTACTCCCGCCATTGCTGCAACTTTCTCTTTTGCCTGTTCCGGCTCTTCCTTTAATACCAGTCTCAATCTCGTTGCACATCTTGTGGCATTGACAATATTTTCTTTTCCGCCCACTTCACAGATAATGTCATGGGCCAGTTTTCGATAATCTCTGATCTGTGCCATCTCGTTCTCCTCCTTGTTGTACAGAGTCCTTTGCGCGCATCCACTCTCTTCTTTTGATGAAATTACTATATAGAATTCTCGTTTTTCTTTCAATATTTTTACGGATTTTGTTTTTTCATTTCACTTTTTCTGAAACCAACAACAAATCCAGTGCAACAATGTTTCACATATAAAAAAATACATTCTGTTTTTGTGCAAAATCAACAATTCCCTTTTAGCTATTTTGCATAACTAAAAGGGAATTGTTAATTCCGCGTTTAAGATTCTTCATTTAAGCCCCAAAGACTCTTCTCTCCCGCTTTCTCATATTTTTGATTCAAGACCAGATTATCCTGATATTTTCTGCTAAATTCCAACCCATACAAAATATCCAACAAGTATTTACCCGAAGCAAAAAACATGGACATCCAGAACTCTTCTACTTTTTCAGAACCGGCCGCCACCAGTACTTCATCCGCATATCTGGCAATGATACTATCACCATCGGACACTACTGCAACCACTCTTGTCCCATTTTTTCTCAACAACTTTTCAATCTCCGCCAACCGTTCATTCCGTCCTGTATGACTCAAAATAATTGCCACATGACCATCTGACGGCATATTTGCATGTAATCCCTGAATATTCGTTGCAGAATAAACAGCAGATCTTTTTCCCGCATGAAAAAGCAGGGAACATCCATATTGTGCTAGATTTACATTCATATCATAAGCATAGAAATCCACAGACCGTGCCTCTGCGATCAGTTTTCCAACACGCATAAGCTGGCTATACGAAACTTCCTTTTGTGTCTCCATTACCGCCTGTTTCTGAATTTCTGTGATTTTCCGAACCATAGTCACAACATTTTCCCGCTCGGACATCATAATTTTCTCCTGTTTTTCGTCCAGATATCCATCCCTCAGTTCACTGACAAACTTAATCTTAAATTCCGGAAACCCTTTCACGCCCAGCTTCTGACAAAACCGTGTCACGGAAGCCGCACTGGTAAAGGTCTGATGCCCCAGTTCTCTGGATGACATATTTTCAATGGTCTCCGGATGTTCCAAAACAAATCGTGCAATATCCTTCTCTCGTTCTGTAAAATCCTGCGCCTGCTTTAACTGCTGGATCAATGACATGTTCTTTCCTCCCGTTCCTTAATCTTGTTCTTATCTTAACGCAATTACAAAAACACCGTCAATCTATATACACAAAGATTTTTAATAATTCATGCACAAAAAAATCAGAAAACAGTCTGTCTGACACATTTTCTGATTTTTCTCTGTTATACCGTTGTATCTTCTGAAGCATTCTCTTCACAAACCAATTTTTTTGCCTGCAAGATCTGCATAAACTCTTCTCCTGTGATGGTCTCGTTTTCATACAGATACTTGGCAAGTTCATGCAGCTTCGTCTCATTTTCTTTTAAAATCTGAAGTGCTTTTGTATGTGCCTCTCTCACGATCTCTACTACCTTGGCATCGATCTTCGTCTGCGTCTCCGGAGAACAGGTCAGGGATGCATCCCTCCCAGATACTGATTCTGGATCGTCTCCATCGCCACCATATCAAATTCATCACTCATACCGAACTGAGTCAGCATGGCTCTTGCCAGCTTGGTGGCCTGCTCAATATCATTGGATGCGCCTGTTGTCACTTCTTTGAAAACCAGCTCTTCCGCTGCTCGCCCGCCGGTAAATGTAGTGATCTTGTTGAGCAATTCCGATTTTGTCATAAGGAAATGCTCTCCCTCATCCACCTGCATGGTGTATCCCAACGCACCGGAGGTACGTGGAATAATGGTAATTTTCTGAACCGGTGCGGAATCCGTCTGTTTTGCCGCAACCAGTGCATGCCCGATCTCATGGTAGGCAACTGTCAGTTTTTCTTTCGTAGACAAAATCCTGTTTTTCTTCTGATATCCGGCAATCACTGTCTCTACACTTTCTTCCAGATCTTCCTGCATGGTCACTTTACTTCCGCGGCGTACCGCCCGAAGAGCCGCTTCATTGACAATATTGGCAAGCTCCGCTCCGGAAGCCCCTGCAGCCGTTCTTGCAACTGCTGCAAAATCCACATTATCAGAAAGCCGGATTTTCTTTCCATGGACTCTTAAGATTTCTTCCCTTCCTTTTAAATCCGGGAGTTCTACCGGAATCCTGCGGTCAAACCGTCCCGGACGCAGCAGCGCCGGATCCAGTGAATCAGGCTGGTTGGTCGCCGCCAGGATCACAACGCCTTTCGTGCCGTCAAATCCATCCATCTCTGTCAAAAGCTGATTCAGTGTCTGCTCTCTTTCATCATTTCCGCCGATATTTCCATTTCGCTTCTTCCCGATGGCATCAATCTCATCAATAAACACGATACATGGTGCCTTCTCATTCGCCTGTTGGAATAAGTCCCGCACTTTCGCAGCCCCCATACCAACAAACATCTCCACAAATTCCGAACCGGAAATCGAAAAGAACGGAACATTGGCTTCTCCCGCTACCGCTTTTGCAAGCAGAGTCTTACCGGTTCCCGGAGGTCCCACAAGCAGAGCGCCTTTTGGCATAGCTGCTCCCATCTCCCGATATTTATCCGGATCATGAAGATAATCCACGATCTCACTTAGCAGCTCCTTTGCCTCATCCTCTCCTGCCACATCGGAAAACTTAATCCCGTTGCTGGATTTGACGTAAATTTTTGCGTTGCTCTTTCCACCTCCGAACATCATAGAATTCATCGGATTTGCTCCGCCGTTCATCTTCGACATCATCTTCTTGGATAACCATCTGCCAAGCATGATAAAAATCGCGATCGGCAGAATGTAACTCAGTAAAAAGTACAGGATTGGAGACATCTCTTCTGTAATCTTAGAAGAAAAGTCTGCCCCGGAATCATATAGTCTGTCTACCAGACCCGGATCATCCATAACACCTGTCTTATACATCTTCTCTTCACTCTTATCCGTAAAGATGATCTCCCGCTGTCAATGTTGACCTTTCCAATTTCCTTGTTCTCTGTCATTTTCATGAATGTATTATAGTCACTTCTTTTACAGAATGCTTCAGTACATTCGGGAATACCAGACTGTTCAGCAAAACCATAATTGTTGCTACGATCAGACAGTAATATAAAAATGGCTTCTTTGGTGATTTTACTTCCTGCATATCATTCTCCTTCCCCGCCACATATGTAACTTAAGTTAGAATGTAGTATAGTCGAGCTGTTTTCAGAAGTCAAGCAAGAAACCCGTACCTTTCTGAAATTTCATTTTTATTTTATGTTTCTTTTATTTTTACGTAGTATTCCCTCTCTTAACGCGCGTTTTTCCTTATTTTATCCACATATAAAACAAGCAGCTGCATCACTCTTCTGATGCAGCTGCTTGTTCGACTATTTCCAGCAGTCTGTATTTTTAATTCCTACATTCTCTGCTTTAAATACCGGATTTTTTCCGGCCTTTTTCTGTGTTTCGTAATCTTTCAATACTTTCAGAGCAATGTTGCCCAAAAGCAGAATTGCGATAATGTTGACGATCGCCATACATCCCATCGTAATATCTGCCAGATTCCATACCAGTGAGAAATCTGCCTGTGCGCCTAAGAATACTGCCAAAAGGCATGTACAGCGGAACACGAACAGTAAAACCTTATTATTCTTGATAAACAAAATATTGGATTCTGCATAATAATAGTTACCGATCAGACTGCTGAATGCAAACGCAAAAATGGATGCCGTGATAAAGTGGATTCCCCATGTTCCCACATTTGCAGAAATCGCTTTCTGCACAAACGGAATTCCATCCAGAACGCCCGCCTCTCCCTGAACACCGGAAAGAAGCAGCATCATTGCAGTTGCCGAGCAGATCAAAAGCGTGTCGATAAATACAGAAATTACCTGTACCATCCCCTGTTTTGCCGGATGGCTTACAGATGCACTTGCTGCAGCATTCGGCGCGCTTCCCATACCTGCCTCGTTGGAGAACAGACCTCTCTTGATTCCGATCACAACTGCGCTTCCAGCCAGGCCGCCCATAATCGCCTGAACATCAAATGCTTCTGATAAGATCATTGCCAGTACGCCCGGAAGCTGCGGAAGATGTGTCACGATCGTAAAAAGTCCGATCAGAAGATATGCACCTGCCATGATCGGCACCATTACAGACGTAATAAATCCGATACGATGCACGCCTCCGAAAATGATCAGACCGGTTCCGACTGCCAGAATCAAACCTACAATCATCGGATAACTGCTCTCACTGTATCCCGGAATATAATATTCCAGAGCAGAAGACATATTATAAGACTGCAGACCATTGAATCCATAAGCAAAACAAATAATCAGAAGCACGGAAAAAAGCACTCCCATCCAACGTTTTCCAAGCGCCTTCTCCATATAGTAGGAAGGACCGCCACGGAAGTCTTTTCCATCCTTTGTCTTATATACCTGTGCCAGTGTACTTTCGATAAATGCAGAAGCACCTCCGATTACAGCCATCACCCACATCCAGAAGACCGCTCCCGGTCCGCCTGCCGCGATAGCAGTCGCGATTCCTGCGATATTTCCTGTTCCGACACGGGATGCTGTGGAAATCATAAGCGCCTGAAAAGATGAGACCTGTTTCTTCCCATCTTCCACCTCCGCTTTTTCCGTAAGAATCCGAAATCCTTCTTTCATCAGACGCACCTGTGCAAACCGTGAACGGATTGAAAAGTAAAGTCCGGTTCCCAACAACAGAAACAACAGCAGGTACGTATACATCAGATCATTGATCTGCCCTAAGATGTCATTTAACATATATTTCCTCCTTTTCTTCTATTTCGCTGTCACATTTGAACATGCGTAATGTCGATAGTATACCAGAAAATCCACACTTGGGCAATATCCTATCAAATAACTACACTAATTCAACAGCTTTCCCCGGAACTTATTCCATATATGAACCTGAACATATTCATAAGCCCGGTCATAAATCCAGACTCCCACCTGTCCTGCTGCCAGAACAGCCAGAAGCAGTCCACCGGAGAGTTCTTTCATGAAAAGAAGTTCCTGAAATATCAGAACCATTGGAATATACATCAAATTAAACACCACATATTTCATCACCCAGAAAATCCAGGATTTCTGCATCTTTTCACTGCTTTTACCCAAAATCGCCAGCTGCCTTCCGCTGCCAGGATGTAAAATCCCATAGCGGCAAATGAAATTACATAAAACTTGTTCGGTGTGACCAAAAATCCGAGCAGGATATCTGCCAGATAAAAAGCCACTCCCGCTTTCATCCCGAATTCACGGATGATGATCCCCACAAAATAGGAAGCTGCCGCCAGTAAAAACAGCGTATTGGTCTCAATCACACTTCCCAGTGCCATACAGACAACAGAAAGTGCCAGAAGCAGTCCGCTAAATGCGGTCATTCTCGCTTTTACATGCATGAACAAAGATCTCCTCCCATACATTCACACAGCGTATCTGCACACCAGAGATCACAGCACATGTTCCCCGTTCCACAGCTCTGTCCGCCGGCTCCATATCCGCCTCCGTATGGATTGCTCTGATATCTTCTGCTGTTCCAGTCCAGCTGGTTCAACAACTGACGATACTGTACATTATTCGGTTCCATATTGACTGCCTGTGCCGCATGCTCTCTTGCAAGTACGTTATTTCCGATTCCTGCATTGGCAAACCCGCTGGCATAATACCACATCGCATTGCGGTTCGGCATCCGGTCAAGAAGATTTAGCGCTTCCCTGTAGTTTCTGCTGTTGATATAATTGAACACTGCCTGCATCTCTGCGTCCTGTGGTCCGTTGTATGTGTTATTGTAAGAATTCCCGCCATAGGAGGAATTTCCGTAGGAATATCCTCCTCCCTGCTCTCTCTGGCGCATGATCTCATCATATGCTTCCTGCACTTCTTTGAATTTTTCTTCCGCCAGATCTGCAAGCGGATTGTTCACATTTGCATCCGGATGATACTTTCTTGTCAGCTCCCGGTATGCTTTTTTTATCTCATCATCTGATGCATTCTGAGGAACTCCCAGCACGTCATAAGGATTCTTGCTCATTCTTTTTATTTCCTTCCTCTAACTTTTTCTTCTGAATTTTATTATAACGATTCCAGACTCCATCATACAGGATATTTCTTAAAATGTCCACATCCAAAAGGCATGGCAGCTTCTCAAACTCGGCGCTGCACTCTGCGATCATCATACAGAGGATCTGCCGGATCTGTTCTTCATAATCTGCTCTTTCATGCAGACTTTTCAGTGGATTGTAACACTGCTTACGAAGATCCTCTTCCAGATCTTCATAAGCATCCATAATGTAAATATATTTTCCCAGGAAAAATCCCATGCGCCGCAGTGTCTCTTCCCACATATCTTCCTTATATACAAACAGATCTGCCATCAGTCTTCCAAAGCAGCCTGCTGATCGGTCGATCTCCTGACTGTTCTCTTTTTCACAGTCTGAGAGTTCCTGCAAAGACTCCCTGATTGCTTTACTCTGCCTTGGATATTGCTCCGCAATCTTTTCTGCCTTTTTCTTGAGCAGTCCGCCCCCTAACAGACCGCTTACTTTCTTCTCATCTGCCCAGTCATCTTTCATATGGTAATATGCAAGCAGAACGTTCATATCTGCTGCATACTGTGTAATCTCATTCTCGATCATCGCCTGCTTCTTCACCGGATGCACTTTACATCTGTGCTGATTCATCCGGTTTTTTGCCTCATACAAGGATGCCAGCAGAATAATCGCAAATGTCATATCATAAGTCAGCGTCATCTGTCCCATCGTCCCGTAATCCTCTTTTAATTTCCGGCAGAGTCCGCAATAATATGCCTTATATTTTCGCAGATCTTTCATCTTCAGCTCCGGTTCGCAGATCGTCACATAGCCAAACATGATTCACCTCTTCTTTCATAACATTTCCAAATACATGATGCTATCTATTATACTCATTTCCTGCAAAAATGTACAGAAAAACAGACAGACACTTCAAAAAAGCATCTGCCTGTCCTTCTTACAGTCGTTTTATAACATTTCTGCACGCAGTTCTTCTGCACTCTTCGGACTTAAATATGCCGGAGCAATGTCAAATACCGTCTTGCATCCTGTCTGTCCTTCTTTATGCAGCGATATGCTGCTCTTGCATATGCCAGAATTACAGAAGAAGTAAATTCCGGATTGGAATCCAGTTTCAGACTGTATTCGATCAGATGTTTGTTTTCTTTTTCCCAGCCTGTCACACCACTTCTGAGTACAAATCCTCCGTGCGGGATTCCACTGTGATTTGCTTTTAATTCTTCCTCGCTGATAAAATGTACCGTTGTGTCATAATCTGCAAAGTAGTTCGGCATTGTCTTGATTTCCTCTTCCACTCTTGCAGCATCTGCGCCTTCCTCCAGCACAACAAAGCACTCTCTTGTATGTTTCTGGCGTGTAGTCAGCTCCGGATTTTCACCGTTTCTTACTGCTTCCAGTGCAGACTCTACCGGAATTGTATACTGTTTTGCGTCTTTTACACCTGCGATCCGACGCACTGCGTCAGAATGTCCCTGGCTGACACCTTTTCCCCAGAACGTATAGTCTTTCCCTTCCGGAAGTACTACATTTGCATACAGTCTGTTCAATGAGAACATTCCCGGATCCCAGCCCACAGAGATAATTCCGATGTGTCCGCCTTTTTTTGCAGCTGCGTCTACGTTTGCAAAGTGCTCCGGAATCTTTGCATGAGTATCAAAACTGTCTACTACATTGAACATCTTCGCATATTCCGGTGTCTGTACAGGAAGATCTGTCGCACTTCCTCCACACAGGATCATCACATCGATCTTATCTTTCCAGTCAGCAGCATCTGCAATGTTGCACACTGCTGCTGTCTCTGTCAATATTGTCACGTCTTCCGGATTTCTGCGGGTAAATACAGCCACCAGTTCCATATCCGGATTCTGTCTGATCGCGCATTCCACTCCGCGTCCCAGATTTCCATATCCTAAAATACCAATTCTAATACTCATCTTTTTTTCTCCTTTGCACTTTGTATTTTGTTACTTATTATAATCTCCATGTTCTATTTTTTCAAGTTTTTATTTTTTGATTTTTGTTATTTTTTTCAAATCCCATTTTTATGCTTTCTCATCATAGGATTCCAGAAAATGATGTTTGACTCCGTTTTCCTTGTATGCAATTACCGTACTCAAATTGACATTTTCCACACTCTTAAAAATATTTCCCTCTACATACGGGTTCGTTTCTTTCAGTTTTGCGATCAGGTGCTTGATTTCCATCCGTTTGGATGCACTGCTTCCATCCACACTGCAGGTACTGCATGTCTCGGTAAACCGGCAGGCGCACTGCAGAAAATGCAGATGATTGTAATCTCTCCAATGCTTGATATCATCTTCCCTTACCAGATACAGCGGACGAATCAGCTCCATCCCCTCAAAATTCGTGCTGTGCAGCTTCGGCATCATGGTCTGTACCTGCGCACCATACAACATTCCCATCAGGATTGTCTCAATCACATCATCATAGTGGTGTCCAAGTGCGATCTTGTTGCATCCAAGTTCTTTTGCCTTACTGTAGAGATGCCCTCTTCGCATTCTGGCACATAAATAACACGGAGATTTTTCCACATCAAACACCGCATCAAAAATATCAGACTCAAAAATTTTGATCGGAATCCCCATCATTTTTGCATTCTGTTCAATCAGTTTCCGGTTCAGTTCACTGTATCCCGGATCCATCACCAGATATTCCACCTCAAACGGAAACTTGTTGTGCTTTTTTAATTCCTGAAACAGCTTTGCCATCAGCATCGAATCTTTTCCACCGGAAATACAGACTGCAATCCTGTCCCCCTCCTGCACCAGCTCATATTCGAACTGCCTTGGCAAATCGCGAGAACAGTCTTTTGTGAAATTTTTGCGGATACTTTTCTCAATCTCTTCTGCCCGCAAAAGTTCTTCACCTGATTCTTCCTCTTCCTTCTTCTGCTCAGCTTCCATCCGCTCTAACAACCACCTCGTATATCCGCCTTCCAGACTGACTGCATCATATCCTTTCTCCCGGAGCACTTCTGCACATTCTTCACTTAATGCCCCTCGCGTACAGTAAAGCACCAGCTTCTTTTCCTTATCCGCCGCATCCAGATTCTGCTCGATTGTTTCTGTCGGAAGCCACTCTGCCCCCGGAATCATTCCGTATGACATGGAAGCTTCATCCCGAATATCGATCAGGCGATAAGACTGCTCCGGCATGGATAAGAGCTCTTTATATTGTATATCCCACTCTTCCATCTTTTTCAAATGTATCCTTTCTATATTCCTACCATAGAAATAAGTTTAATAACCTTTTTTATTATACGGGTATTCTAAACAGTTGACAAGTAGCAGTTTTGTATAATCCTTTTCTGTATTATCAGAAGCTTAATACTGTTTCACTTATATCTGTGCTATAATATCAGTATAGTTGTGGATTTTTATTTTTCCACCGTACATTTAAAATATCATATATGAGAGGAGAATCAACATGACATTGAGAGAAAAATATGGAGAATGGGGAATTATTTTAGGCGCTACTGAAGGTGTCGGAAAAGCATTTTGTGAAAGGCTTGCCAAAGAAGGTATGAATGTCGTAATGGTCGGACGCCGTGAAGAAAAATTAAAAGAGCTCGGTGAGGAACTAAAAAACACTTATGAGATTGATTATAAAGTCGTAAAAGCAGACTTTTCGCTGCCAGATGCTACTGACAAAATTTTTGCTGCAACAGAAAATCTGGATATGGGATTTATGGCCTATGTACCTGCTTACACTCTTTTGGCAAAATCCAGGATACACCTTGGGAAAAGCATGAGGCAATGATCAACGTAAACGTTGTTACATTTATGAAATGCTTCTATCACTATATGAAAATCTTTGCTGCACAGGATCGCGGTGCTGTCATCAACGTATCTTCTATGACTGGAATTTCCAGTTCACCATGGAATGGCCAATATGGTGCAGGAAAGGCATTCATTTTAAAAATGACAGAGGCTGTTGCCTGTGAAACGGAAAAGACCAATGTTGATGTGGAAGTCATCACTTTGGGAACTACTCTGACACCAAGTCTTTTAAGCAACCTGCCTGGCGGACCACAGGGGGAAGCTGTTATGAAGACTGCTCAAACACCGGAAGAAGTTGTGGACGAAGCTTTTGAAAAATTAGGAAAAGAACTGTCTGTCATTTCCGGAGAGCGTAATAAAGCCAGCGTCCATGACTGGAAAGCGAATCATACAGAAGATGACTATATCCGCTATATGGGATCTTTCTATCAAGAATAATTATTGAAGTAATTAAATGAAAAATCAGAAAGCCATAAAAGTATTGTTTTTCAGTACTTTTATGGCTTTATCACGCATCTTTATACTAAAAACCGTAAAGCCACATTTTATGTAACTTTACGGTTCTTTTCCAAAAGTCGGAGTGACGTGATTCGAACACGCGACCTCTACGTCCCGAACGTAGCGCTCTACCAAGCTGAGCCACACTCCGATATAAGATAAGAAATTCTTATCTTATAACCTACGGATAGAGGACTCGAACCTCTACTAACAGAGTCAGAGTCTGCTGTGCTGCCATTACACCAATCCGCATCACCTCATGTTTCGTCTCTGTCAGACGCAACATAGTTATTATATCCACATGTATAAAAAAAGTCAATACCTTTTTTATATTTTTTGTTTTTATTTAATAAAGGTGATTGAGTGTGAACAGTAACGAATAGGGCCGACCATCACGCCGGCCCATTCTTTAAGAATTTTTTACATGCCTTAATTGCTCATTGAGCATATTTAACATTTCAGGTGTAATTGCTGGTCCGATCATTTTCGCAAGCTCTACGAATGTCAACGAACGAATTGAATTCTGCACACTCTCAGTCAGTAACGCTTTACCACCTTCTCCAAACGAGATAAACAACCCATTCAGAATTTCATTGCCTTTCTCTGTATCCAGTATTGTCCCTATCTCATCATATACAGACAGAAAGCCCTGTGTTGCTTCAAGCTTCTTTTTTTCTCCATACTCATCCAGGAACCAGTTGACTCCGTCATTTTCGCCGGACTCCAGAATATACTCTGCCTCCAATCCATCTGTATGAGTAAAAGCGGCCTCGTCTTCGCAAACCTTCTCATCTCCGCAATAACCATAAATTGTAATTTGGTGATTTTGAGTTAATTTAATACCTTCAAACAGGAAACAATATGTCCCTTTTTGTTCTTGGATCCGTTTTCCATCCATCCAAAGTTCCGCCTTTTCGATTCCTGTGGCGTATACTTTTATTGTTGTAGTGTCTCCCGGTCTTTTTTGAAAACGCTTTGAACAGATGTGCACAAACGGTTTTTCTGTCCAATATGCTTTATAAAGATAAAATGCATCCTTTTTAATTTTCCGATCATATGTAACCAGACCTTTTGTATTACGCCCTTGTGTGCCACCTTCTTTTCTCTTATCTGCCGCAAAATCGAACATATTCCACACAAAGCTGCACCAGAGATACGGTCGTTCCTGTATTGCCTGAAGCATTTTTTCGTGATAATAAGACTGGTACTCTTCCGTATAATCCTGACGTTTCGGAGCATCCGAATGATATTGAACATTGGTATCTGCGCCATATTCCGAAATTCCCATGCACATATCAGAATTTTCTTTATGGAGAGAGTCCATCCACGCTCCGCAGTCCTCTACTTTTCCTGCATACCATCCCATATAAACATTATAGGCCGATAAATCTGTAATCTTGTTCTGTTCACTTTGGCTCTCCACAGTTGTCAGATTTGCAAGCACTGTTTTTCGGGACGGGTCCAGCTTGTGGCATAATTTCTGCAGAATCCTCTGATTTTCCACAAGTTCATCAGACTCTTCCCCCATCGTGATTTCATTACTGATCCCCCAAAAGCAAATACTTGGATGATTATAATTCTGCATAATCAATTCCCGCATCTGTCGTACAGTATCCTCTTTTGCTTCTTTCGTATTTATAAAACGAGAAATAAATGGAATTTCCGCCCAAACTACCATACCTAACTCATCACAAAAATCATAAAAACTCTGTGCATGCTGATAATGTGCCAGTCTTACTGCTGTAGCTCCTATTTCATGAATCAACATCGCATCTTCTCTTTGATCTTCCTCGCTGATTGCCCATCCTTTTCCTTGTCGGTCCTGATGTCTGGAAACTCCGCGCAAAGGATAACTCTCCTGATTCAGGAAGAATCCTGTTTCAGCATCCACATAAAATTCCCGAATACCAAATCGGGTACTTACCTCATCACCGGAACCTTCCATGATCATTTTCGCTGTATATAAATAGGGATCTTTTTTCCCATTCCATACTCTTGGATTATCTATGAAAAACACTTTTTCAGGTTTCTCTGTATTTGCTTCCAGGATAATCTCCCCTTCTCCATTCCGTATCTGCACCTTATATGCTTCACCTTTGCCCGCCTGATACCTTTCCCTGCACCAGACTTCTGCTTTTCCATCTTCGTTTAGGTGTGAAGTCACATAAATCCCGGGACCTCCATATTCTTCCAATTCAAAATGCCGTTCAGGTACAACCAGTAAATTTACACCTCGATACAAACCACCGAAAAAGGTAAAGTCCGCAAATTGCGGATATGTATCCTGACTTTCCGAATTATCTACTGCAATTGCAAGAATATTCTCCTTTTCTTCCAATCTTTCTGTCAAACGAATCCGAAACAGCGAAAATCCTCCGATATGATGCCCGATCTCTGCTCCATTGAGATACACATGTGCAGTCTGACTTGCAGCCGGAACCTCCAAATAAATTTCATCGCCCTGAGGACGCTCCAGTTTTCGAACATACCAGCATTCTCTTCTGTCATAATAATCGTCCCCATCTGCCCCGTCTTCTGCATTCCACGTATGAGGCAGTGTTATCTCCTGCATTGCCGAAAAATCGGGTGCTGTCAGATTTGGTCTTTCTTTTGTAAAAAACCAATTTTCATTAATTTCTATTTTTCGTCTCATTCTTCGTCTCCTGTTTCACCAATCAATTCCACATTGGAACGTCCCAGTTTCTTTTCCAGCTCTAATGTCTTGTTTTTATCCAGCGGATACACAAACCGCAAACAAATGTATTGGGCAGCAACACAAACTGCATATACCAGACCGATCAGAATCAATACATTTCTTGCCACATCTACACTCTGCTGTGCCCCCAGGTTCTCATCATATCCTGTTAAGATCAACAAGAACGAAACAATCGATACTCCCACTCCCTGAGCCAGTTTTCTTCCCAGAGAATACGTTGCATATATAGTTCCCTCTTCTCATTTTCCTGTCTGTAATTCTTGATAATCCACACTGTCCGCCACAAGTGCCCACACAACAGTCGAGAAAAAAATACAGGAACTGTTTATGAGTACTGCTAAGATAATATAAATCATCATTCCCGTATTGTCAGGTGTTATCGGAAGAAATACAATTCCTGCTGCCGCCAAAATTCCAATCAGCATTGGGGCTGCTGCAGCTTCACGTTTTCCGAAGCGCTGTACTGTCGGTTTTACCAGTGGTATTACAATTAAAGATGGAATCATTGTTGCAAGCCCCAGAATACCGGATAATTTTGCATTTTTAAAATAACTCTGAAATACAATCTGGTTCGCGCTGGAAAGCCCTATCTGCATGATGATCAGCGCAATGGATGCAATCGTAATCGCTACAACTGCTTTATTTTTCAAAAAAGCGCTTAATGACTCGAAATAATTAAATTTCACTTTTTCCTGAGGTTCATGGGAGACAGCCACTCTCTCCACAGTCCCTTTGATCAGAATCTGAAATGCCGCAAAACCAATGATTCCAAGCACTAACGCCACAATAAACATTCTGCTTCCGATCAGATTGTTATCCTTATCGTAACATAATAACGGTAAAGTAATCAAAACAACAATATTCGCGATCATTGATCCGATTCCGCGGTAAGTTGACAACTGTGCTCTCTCTGTCGGATCTGTAGTAATAGCTGCATTCATTGCTCCATAAGGTACATTGACAACAGTATATGCCATATCCCAGATCAGGTATCCCACAACACATACCAGTACCTTAATCGGATAAGGTGCACTTGGGATCGGCAGAAAACATAACGCTCCTGAAAATAACAGTACAAAAGATCCATAATAAATATAAGTTTTAAATTTTCCTCTTTTTCCCGGTTTCAACGCATCCATTAATGCTCCCATGATCGGATCATTAATCGCATCCCAGATTTTCAAAAGCAAAATAATGATTCCCCATGTTCCTAAATCCAGCCCAATATACTGTGTATAAAACAGCATCAAATAGCTGTTCAGCGCAAAACTCATATTGCACCCTAAATCTCCCATTGCATATGACCATTTATCCTTCGCTCCAAACGGTCTTTGTCTGTTGACTTTGTTCATTTTCATCTTCCTCCTAATCATATTTAAACATTGGTTTTCTTTTTCAGCCTGAAAATTTCTTCTCCTTTCTTATAATTTCTGTATGTCGGCTCTCCTGACATTTCATACATCTCCATATTAGTCACAACCATCGGTATCTCACAGTTATAGCCTTGCGCTTCTATCTCTTTTTTATCGAACTCAGCTAAAATCTGGCCTGCTTTCACTTCATCCTTCTCTTTCACATGCACAGTAAAATATTTTCCATTCAGAGCCACCGTATTATTTCCCATATGGATCAAAATCTCGCTTCCGTCTGTGCTTTCTATCCCAATTGCATGTTTCGTCGGAAACACGGTTTGTATAATCCCATCACACGGTGCATAGACTTTTCCATCATCAGAATGTAACAGTACACCATCTCCTAATGCCTTGCTTGCAAACACTGTATCCTCAGCATTCTCCAATTGTTCCACAGACCCATTGACCGGCATCACAATTATTTCTTCACTTTCCACGGCTTTTTCTTGTCTGTATAACAGCATCTCTATCAACCATGTAAATCCAAACGGCAATACTGCCATCAGCAATACTCCCACCAGCTTTACATCTCCTGTTTGAAAAAATCCAAAAAGACCCGTTATTCCCATTCCTGCATATGCATGCATTGAAATTCCAAAAAATCCTGCTGTCGCACCCCCAAGCGCGCCTCCGGCACAACACAGTGCAAACCGCTTTTTATCAGGTTTGATCAGTGCATACATCGCCGGTTCTGTTGCTCCCATGATCGCAGAAACTGCACCCGCTTTGGCTGTCTGTTTTTCTCCACTATTTCTGGATCTCATAAATACCGCAAATGCAACTCCGCTGACAGCAAAGGATGCACTATAAGAAAGTGCTAACAATGGACTGCTGTTTCCTGCAAGAACATCGGCAAATGCCAATACGGTAATAATTCCATGTATCCCGACAGATACCAGAACCTGCCACAATCCACCTATCAAAACTCCCATCAAAACAGGCGAGAATCCACACAATGCCATAATTCCTCTGTGAAGCCATTCTGCCATCCAGTTTCCAAACGGACCTGCCACCAGAATGCCGAATGGAAATGCCACCAAAAGCGTCAAAAGCGGAATCACAAGATTTTTCCTTGTTTCCGACATCCGTTTTTCCAGGAAACGATAAATCAGTGACGCAATTAATACCGAAAATATAATTGGTAAAAAAGTCGATGTATAGTGGACTGTATTGTTCATTCCCAATATACTGATCTCAAGTCCCTGTATTTTGGGATAACACATGGCCGCTGCCAGCCACACACCAACAAAAGGTTCGATTTTACAATATTTTGCCAGATTATACCCCAACACCAAAGGCAGAAAATATAAAAGGCCATCTCCCAATGCATACATTACCGTATAAACAGTTGTATCTGCTGATAATCCCAGCATAACACATACAGCAAGTATTCCTTTGATCATTCCACTTGCTCCGAGCAGATACAGCGTAGGGCCAATTCCCGCCATCACGGTCAGAAGTGCTGTTTCCAACCCGCTTTTTTTCTCCGGCTTTTCACAAGTATTCTCTTTTGCAGTATCCAGCCCCGCCTGGATGCATACTTCTTTGTATACTTCCCCTACATGCTGCCCGATAACTACCATATATTCACTCAACGCCTGGACTACTGTAATCACACCATCTGTTGCTTCCAGCCCCTTTGTATCTGCCTTTTCAACATCTTTCAATTGAAATCTGAGACGTGTCACACAATGTCTCAAACTGATAATATTTTCCTTTCCTCCTACTTTTTTCACAATTTCCTGTGCCAGTTTTTCATATTTCCGCCTCATTTTCGTTCTTTTTTCCTTTCATTCCTTTTTCTGTTACCCGTTCAATGTGAATTGTCAAATATAACTTTTCTTCCCCGGAAAGACCACAGTGATATTCTTCCTGTATAAACTTTGCAATTCGCTCTACACACTGGTACGATTGATCATATTTATCTCTGACCATGGTAAACAGTTCACTTTCTTCCTCATCATATGTCGTTTTTGTCACCAGCCTCTGTGCCAGAAATTTTAAATGTGTTACAAAGCGGTAATAATATACTGACTCATTTTCAAATTCCATGCGATAATATCTTTTGACAATCGTCTCAATTTCTCCGATAAGCTTTGTAATTTCCAACACTTTTGTCATATCACTTCCATCTGCAGATGCATTGACGATATGAAGCGCTATAAAAGCTGCCTCATCCTGCAACAAAGATACATTCAATTTTTTCTGAATCATTCCCAATGCTTTTTCACCCAGATGAAATTCTTCCGGGTAAAACCGCTGAATATCCCACATCATGGCATTTCTCACCTGTATCCCTTTTTCGCTCCTCTGGACTGCCATATAAATGTGGTCTATAAGAGAAATATAAAGTGTGTCGCTGATTTTCTTTCCAAGCTCCAGTTTTATCATCCCTACAACATCATCTGCAACCTTAAAATATTCCACCGGAATCTCTTCCCATAATTCCTGAAAATATTCTAATTCTTTTCTCCCGCGAAGAGTAAACACCTTATTGATTGCGGAAACATCTACAAACTCACCAACTTTTTTCTTAAACGCAATTCCTTTTCCACACACGATTTCTTCTTGTCCCTTTTTATTTTTCACAATTACAACATTGTTGTTTAAAATCCTTTGAATTATCACGACTCTCGCCCACTCCTAAAACACCATTACTTACATACAGACAAAAAAAGACCTATTTACCCCGTTGTACAAGAATCTGCTCTCATAGCAACAATGTAAATAGGTCTAGCTTGTAAAACAATTACCACCCTAAGTTTTAAATCATTATACCATATTTTCACAAAATGTCAACATGTAAACAAAATATATATCCGCATTTTCGCCAACACTTCTTTGTTTTTCTATTTTTTACAAGAAATGTTGCACAAATTCATATTTTTCTTCTCCATCTGTCTCCAGAATCATGTAACTGCTCTTTCTTCCTTCCTGCCTCGGAAAAGACAGACTTCCCGGATTTAACACAGTAATCCCGTCTCTTTCTTCAAAATACGGGCGATGGGTGTGACCGAACATAATAATGTCCGCATTTCTTGCAGCCCCTTCCTCCCGAATCTGCTCTGTCTCCATTGAAACATAATAACTGTGTCCATGAGTAATAAACACTTTCTTCTTTCCGATCCAGAACTCTTCTTCCGCCGGAAGATAGGAGAAAAAGTCATTATTTCCTCTTATCATATGTTTTTCACATTCTACAACAGCCTCAATATAATCTTCTCCGCCTTCTACATCTCCCAGATGGATAAACATGTCGATCTCTCCGGCCTCTTTCAGCGCCCTGTCAAGACTTGTATGTCTTCCATGAGTATCACTGACGATCAATACTCTCATAAAATACGCCCTCTATTCTTCTCTCTCTTTTACTTCCATAATCGCACGCATGGCACGAAGTGCACGTCCCCTGTGACTGAGTTCATTTTTCTGTACCGGGTCCATCTCTGCTGTTGTGCAGCCATACTCTGGAACATAGAAAATCGGATCGTATCCGAATCCATGTTCTCCTGCAATCTCATATCCGATCATTCCTTCGATCGTACCACGAACAGTTTCTACTGTACCATCCGGAAATGCCGCCGCAATGGCACAGACAAACCTTGCGGTACGCTTTTCATCCGGCACTCCTTTAAGCCTGTCCAGAAGCATCTGATTCTTGATATCATAGGAAGTATCAACTCCCGCATATCTGGCCGAATAAATTCCCGGCTCCTTATTCAGATAATCAATCTCAAGCCCGGAATCATCTGCCAGAATAATATCATCCGGCAAGTACTTTGCGATTGCCTTTGCCTTAATCTGTGCGTTTTCCTCAAATGTGGTTCCATCCTCTACGATATCAATATCAATTCCAGCTTCTTTCATAGAATAGATCGGCATTCCCAGATCAGCCAGGATCATATGGATCTCTTTCATCTTATTCTGATTTCCGGTTGCAAAAATAATTCTCTTTTCCATCTGTTATTCCTCTATTTCTTTGCTTTTGGCGGTCTCGGTCCCATAAACTGGTAAAAATATGTCTTCAGCATTCCATTGTAGATTTTTCTGTTTTTGTTCTGCTTTTCTTCCAAAATAGCGCTCTGCATCTTCATAGCTTGTGATCATATACGCTGACCATGAATCCAGAGTACGGAAACTTTCTCCAAAATCAGAGTATAACTTCGGAAGTTCCTTTTTCTCCTCAAGACGCTCTCCATACGGCGGATTTGTGATGATAAAACCGTATTTCTTCGGATGGCGCAGATCCTGCACGGCTCTCTGCTGAAAATGGATCATATGATCCACGCCTGCATCTTCTGCATTCTTTCTCGCCGCTCTTACCACGTCCGGATCAATATCATATCCCTGGATGTCTACTTCCACGTCGTCCTGTATCAGGTCATTCGCCTCATTGACAGCGTCATACCATTCTTTCTTTGGAATCAGATTGGTCCATTCCTCGGCAGTAAAAGAACGATTCATACCCGGCGCAATGTTTGCTGCATCATCGCCGCTTCAATCGGAAATGTTCCGCTTCCACAGAACGGATCCACCAGGATACGATCTTTCTTCCATGGCGTCAGCATGATCAGTGCCGCCGCCAGTGTCTCTGTGATCGGCGCTTTGCTTGACAGCTGCCGGTATCCTCTCTTATGAAGTGAAACCCCGGATGTATCAATCCCTACCGTGACAATATCTTTCATAAGAAACACTCTCACCGGGTAGGATGCTCCACTTTCCTCAAACCAGGAAATATGGTAGCAGCTCTTCAACCGCTCCACCATCGCTTTCTTCATGATTGACTGAATATCCGATGGACTGAACAGCTTGCTTTTTACCGATGCAGCTTCGTAACCCAGAACTTTCCATCTCGCGGGATATAATGCTCCCAGGGGATCTGCTTGGTCTTTTCAAACAATTCATCAAATGTAACCGCCTTAAATGATCCTGCCTTGATCAAAATACGCTCTGCTGTCCGCAAAAATACATTCGCTCTGCATACGGCTTCTGCATCTCCATAAAAAGTAACACGTCCGTCTTCCACCTGGGAGATTTCATATCCCAGATCCAGAATTTCTCTTTTTAGCACCGCTTCGAGTCCAAAATGACACGGTGCTATCAATTCAAATCTTTCCATATATTCCTCCATATGTATCCGAATACACGCATTGCGTGTGTCAAATATCTCTACTCATATTACTATAATTCACACGTATAGTAAAGAAGAGGATACGATTCTGCTGCTGTCTGCACACTAAAATCGTATCCTCTTTTTTCACTTACATGAGTCCCGCTCTGATATTATCTGGCGTTGTTCATGTTTTCGCTGGAATTCGTGCCGTCTCTATGGCAGTTTTTTGATGTTGTCTTATTTGCATTTCTGCTGTTTTTACTGTTTCTGTTCTGTTCATCTGCATAGGATGAATATCCGTTTTCTGATGCATTGTTGTTTGCCATGTTTCTGTTGTTTTCTTTATTGCTGTAGTTCTTAGCCATGAGTATTCCTCCTGAAAAATTTATTTGGTACACTCATAGTATCTCTGCATCTTTCAATTTTATTCGGAATTTTTGTTATTTTTGCTTTGCATTTTCCAATTTCTTATATTATACTTGTGCTTGTAGAAAGTAGTCTTTCTACAACCCCTTATTAATTATTTATACTCCCCTCAAAAGACCGATGGCTCCCCCATCGGTCTTTTACTTTATCTCTATCAACGTTTTCCCTTGAAAAACTGCACGATCAGACACACGATCAGAATTGGAACAAGAACCGGGAGCAGAAGTCTGATGAGCCCCGTGATCACAGAAATAACCAGAACAATTCCAAGGATCACAGCCAGAATGATCAGCGCGATCTTCCACCACGGAAATCTCAATTCCTGAAAATGCATGTCCTGTCTGCCGGTCTCTTCTCCGTAAGCACCATAATCGCTGCCGCCCGCTTCATTTACAATCGAATCATCCGTACCATCCTGCGCATCTGAGATCGTCCTTGCCAGAATCCACGGATCTCCGAGCATCTCCAACACCTGAGCTTCGGATTTGCCACTTCGCACTTCTCCTTCTATATAATTACGATAATACTCTATATTCTCTAAAACAGCCTGAGCACTCAGTTTTCCGCTCAACGCTGTGCGCAGCTCTTCCAGAAATTCTTTCTGTGACATCTCTTATCCTCCCTTTCCTTTCACATCTGTCATTTTGTCCATTATATCAAGTTCTCTTTCCCCTTACAACCGCGACTTTGCTGTTCATAATTTGTTCATTTATCATTCAAAATTCTTTCATTTTATTAACATTGTTTCTTCATTTCTCCTGACTATACTATAAATATCAAATGAAGATAAAACATTTGATAGCAAAAGATGCCGCATAGTAGTGATACTATTCGAATAAACTTTTTCATAATACTCGCCAGGGACCGTGACAACGGTCACCTGGCATCCTCCCTGTTATAGGGCTTTTTTTATTTTACGGAAACAGGATTTCCGCCTGTCGCCTCTTGGCAGTTCCCGCAGGATCTGATCAAATTCCCGGTATGTTTTCTTTCCATTTTCCCCTGTACATTTTTGGATCACCAATGACATCATAAACTCCTCCTTCCAGGTAAGCGGCGGAACCACACTCGTATATGCCAGCATAAACTGAAACAATTTGCCGAGACCATACAAGTCTATTCCGACTGCCATGCCGCTTCGTTTCTTTCCTGCTGGCATCACGAAATGCGCGCGGACAGCCGGTATCTGCATTTTCTTCATCACAAATCCGTTGCCGGGTACACTCAGATCCAGTAAAAGCAGCTTCTCCTCCCGCGTTACGATCACACTGTACGGGCTCAAATACCGGTAACACTGCATCCCTTTACTTCGATGATAACAATCCAGCTGGGTACACAGCATCCGAAACCATTGAAATAAAAGCTTTTTTGGTATCTTTTTCTCCGTCTGAAGACGTCCAATTAAAGTTTGCCCTCTCACATAGTCCATGGCAGGCCTGCATTTTCCTCCATGTTCAATAAAACGAACTACATCATATCCTTTCTCGTCTTTCACTCCTTCTCCTCTCTGCATCCTTGCTCTCTTTTTTAACTACTGTTCTGTGAAAAATAGATTCGACCGAATCTGTATCTGATGACAGAAAACTTCCTGCCGTCATATGAATTAAAGAATATAAAAAGTAATTGTATCTTACTCGATTTCCATAAAAAATGCAAGCACTTTTCTGTGCCTGCATCATGTGTTTCTGTCTCTATTTTTCCAGAAACAGTTTTCTCGTAATAAAATTATATACCATTACAATTGCTGTTGCCCCGATCTTTGCGATCATGTAGAACATTCTAAAAATATCGACTGCGATCCACATCACGAGCTGGTTGATTCCTAGTCCGATCACACTAAGTATGATGAAAATGACAAACTCTGCTCTCTTGCTTCTGTCCTCCGCCACATCAAATACCCAGTGTACACTCAAAATATAATTGTAAATAACCGAAACCGAAAATGAAATTCCGCTGGAAATCAGATAATTGATTCCGATCAGCTCTGTCAGAAAGATCATCACTCCATAGTCAATGACGAATGCACTTCCGCCTACAAATGCAAAACGGATGATCTGACGCATCAGATTTTTTTTCTTGTTTTCTTCCATCTTCTCACCCTTTTCTATTCCATTGTTTCCAGTCGATTCAGTGCTGCTTCGATCACTTTATCCATATCGTAATACTTATAATCGCCGAGACGACCTCCAAAAATGACATTTCCTTCCGCTTTTGCCAGCTCCTGATATTTTTCGAACAATCTGGTATTCTTTTCATCATTTACCCGGATAGTACGGTTCCATCCCCACTTTCCACTCAGAAGAGTATTCTCTGGAAATTACGGTTTTCTCCTGCTGTCCGAATTCAAAATGCTTGTGCTCGATAATTCTTGTGTACGGAACTTCCCGCTCTGTATAATTGACCACTGCATTTCCCTGATAGTTATCACAGTCTAATACTTCTGTTTCAAATCTCACCGAACGATACTCAAGTGCTCCCAGCCGATACTCAAAATACTCGTCGATCATTCCTGTAAAAATAATCTTTTCTGCAATATCCGCCTGTTCTTTTCGGAATTCAAAGAAATCAACACCTGTTCTGACTTCCACCCCCTCTAACATCTTCTCGATGATTCCATTATAACCGCCGATCGGAATTCCCTGATAGCGGTCATTGAAATAATTGTTGTCATAAGTAAAACGGAACGGAAGCCGTTTGATAATAAATGCCGGGAGTTCTTTGCAGTCACGTCCCCACTGCTTTTCTGTATACCCTTTGATTCAATTTTCATAAACATCACGACCGCCCAGAGACAATGCCTGTTCTTCCAGATTCTTTGGCTCTGTAATCTGACATTCTGCACCTGTTTGTCAATCATTTCTTTCGCTTCCCCGGTGTACGGATTTCCCCACATTTTGCTGAATGTATTCATATTAAACGGGAGATTGTATAATTCATCCTTGTATACAGCAATACGGAGAATTGATATAGTTGTTAAACTCGGCAAACTGATTGATATACTCCCACACTTTTT
>ENA-OQJX01000214-OQJX01000214.1-human-gut-metagenome-genome-assembly--contig:-NODE-214-length-37253-cov-4.816571_pt1 | contig 37253 bp, 43 predicted proteins | sample MGYA00242615_ERZ504782 | MGnify/ENA primary metagenome ERZ504782 (study PRJEB26092, sample SAMD00036354) | human gut metagenome | host: Homo sapiens | study: EMG produced TPA metagenomics assembly of... | reverse complement strand
GGTGATTTTGGCAGCTATCTCATAGAGTTCGGCACAAGGTGTTCCCGGCCGGCGATATTTTCGATCTCGCTTTCGATAAGAAGGGCTGTCTGATGCGCCCGGTAAGCAAGTTCGGGCAGTCGGCTGACGGAGAACACACGTGTCATATCCGTCATATAAGCCGTATAGTTTCCCGCCATATCCACCATGACGGCCGTCCCTTCTTTCAGGGTCGTCCCGTTTGCACCTAACGGGCAGGAGGCGTCGATACCGCCGCCGCCCAAGGCGAAGTCGAAAGGAGAGGGGACTTCGGCGTTTTCTCCCGCCAGGATACTTCCCATAAAGATATCCATGTTGGCGCCGAAAGCACGGAACAACCCGATGGAGCCGTTCTTGCGCATCCGTTTTTCTATTTCATACTGGAATTCGAGGTCGGTCATTCCGGGACGGAAACATTCGGGAATTTCAGCGTATGTCTTGGCGTGTCGTTCGGCCGAGATACGGAACATTTCGATCTCGTACGGCGTCTTTATCCGGCGTAGCTCACGCATCATTGCGGTTGCGTTTCCGGTCTCTTTCGGATTGAAGATCTTTTGCAGGCGTATATAGTCGTTGTATGTCAGTTCGTCGGCTTCGAGCAGGAGCTTTTCCGGCATTTCCAGTCCGTGGGATGCGAAAAGCTCAGCCATTTGTTCCGGTTTGCGGATGTATTCAACATGGTCGCCGGTCAGTCCGTTCGGCCGTTTCACGAAGAACCAGGGAGCACCTTCGGCGGGAAGATAGAAATAGCCGCTATAGATACGTCCGGTTGTATAATACAGATTCACATCCACGGTAAGCAGGCATCCGCCGGCATTTATGTTTTGCATCGCCTGCTGCATGCGATCCCATTTCAGCTTAAGATCGCCAATCAATTCTTTTTGTATCATTTCCAACACTTATTTTTATCCGGCACCAAAGATATTAAATTAATGCCGGGATCGGAATGATTTCGGATATTAATTCTTGATTAAATTTAGAATTGTTCGAGCACTTGTATCCGTTTTTCGATGGGCGGGTGAGTGGCGAAAAGTCCGCTTAAGCCGCTCAGTGCGCTTTTAGCCTGTTGGCCCGGATGCTGGATGAAAAGCTGGGCTACGTCTTCCCGCTGGACGGCTTCGATGTCGGGATCGGCCGATATTTTCCGTAGTGCGCTGGCGAGGGCGAGCGGGTTCTTGGTCATCTCGGCGGCTCCGGCATCGGCCAGGTATTCCCGTTTGCGCGAGATGGCGAAACGCATCAGCATGGAGAAGAAATAACCGATGGCCGCAACGACCATGACCAAGACGATAATGATCGCAGTGTTGTTTTTCTCGTCTCTCCTGCGGCTCATCGACGAGTAGTAGACGGAGCGCATGGCCATCTGTGCGAGCATGGCAAAGATACCGACGAAGACGATCGATACGATCATCAGGCGTACGTCCTTGTTGCGGATATGCGACAGCTCGTGTGCAATGACCGCTTCCAGTTCGGAGTCGTCCAGTTTGTCGATGATTCCCCGCGAGAGGCTGACGGTATAGGTCCTTTCGTTGATGCCGCTTGCAAAAGCATTCAGCGAATCGTCGTTGATGATATTGATCTTGGGCATTTTCATCCCTTGGCTCATACACAGGTTCTCCACTAAGTTATATACCTTTTGTTTTCCATTCTCGACAAAGGCTCGGAACCGGTTGCCGAGTTGATGATGCTTGTATTGGCAAAATAGGCGATGATAAACCAAATCAATACGCCTCCCAACACGTATGGTGCCAAATGGATGAACATTCCGGTGGAATATTTTAGTATCTCGCTTGCGTCAAGCCGTCGTCGTTCATCGCCAACAGGTGGAGCAGGTAGCAGAACGCGAAAAGCAATCCCATCACCAGGCAGGGAAACAAGCAAAGCAGGAGCAGGGACCGGAAATTGTTCCTGCTCTGTTGGGTTTGTATGCCGACGTATTGCATCCTTAGAACTTGATTTTTGGTGCTTCTTCGAGTGTTGCGCGTTGTTCGCCGAGGTCGAACATCACTTCCTTCTTAAAGCCGAACATACCGGCGATCAGGTTGGATGGGAATGTCTCGACCGCGTTGTTCAACTCTTTCGTAGCCGAATTGAAATAACGGCGTACGGCAGCCAGTTTGTTTTCCAGATCGGATATTTCTTCCTGCAACTGCAAAAAGTTCTGGTTGGCTTTCAGATCGGGATAGGCTTCGAGCGTGATCTTCAATCCGGCCAGTGCGGAAGTCAGGGCGTTTTCAGCCGCGATCTTGTCGTCGATCGTTTTGGCGCTGACCGCTCCGTTGCGGGCGTTAATGACGCGCTCCAGTGTCTCTTTCTCGTGTGAGGCATAGCCTTTGACCGTTTCGACCAACTGCGGGATGAGGTCATGGCGTTGTTTAAGTTGCACGTCGATATCGGCAAAAGCGTTCTCGCGGTTGTTACGCAATTTCACTAACGAATTATACAAGGAAGCGATCCAGATTGCCAGGATCACGATCACTGCTATTAAAATGATTGCTGTCATTGTCTATATTTTTAGGTTCTTTTTGCAAAGATACTTTCATTCTTTTACTTTATCAAGATAATCTTCAAATGAACTACACTTTATGGTGTCTCCGGTTTCGATTTCATGGATGGCTTGGCGCGTTTGAGCATTTGGAACTGCATTTTTTTTAACATGTACTTTTGAAACTCCGCGCAACATACTGATGGCTTTCTTTATATTGGCCACTACAGACGGATCTTCTATTTCAACAACTAATTGTGTCATAACTTTGATCTATTCTTAATTTATCTACACAACAAAGATAGTTTTTTCCTTTGGGGTTTCTAATGGAAAAAGAGACTTATTTGTTACGGTAAGGTTTCTTTTGGGCATAAATGTTTGCTTTCCGCCGGATCTGTGAGTACTTTTGTATAATATCAATACATTAATACCATGTTAAACAAATTAGATTATTCTTTGGTTCCGAACGATTTTGCACTCTGTTTTAATGGGAAATGCTTGCATGCTTCCACCTGTCTGCGCTATCAGGCTTCGCGGTATATTCCGAAAGAACGCTGGGCGGTGAAGGTGGTCAACCCGGACCGTGTTGTTCCCGATGGTGATTGTTCCGGATTCATGGACGACAGTCCGTTGAAAAACGCCTATGGCATGGAGCATTTGCTGGATAATGTCCCTTATCGCCAGGCAAAAGAAATACGGCGGGAGATGCGGGAATATTTCGGGACTACTCATTTTTACCGCTTAACGCGCAAGGAGCGTCGTTTTACTCCCGAAGACCAGCAGTATGTACGTGACCTGCTCCGTCAATACGGTATCGAAGAGGAACCAGTCTTCGACCGGTATGAAGAAAATTTCGGTTGGGAACGCTATTCTGATACCATTGCATGAAAAAGTAGTTTCCACCGCATGAAAATAAATTTTCTATAGCGGGAAAATAAATTTTCATGCGGTGGAAAATTTATTTTCACTGTTTGGAGAAAGGTGAAACATTTTGGTGTTTCTAAAGAGAACCTACCTCGTGTATTTTGATAAAAAGTCGTTCCACAGTAAAAAGTATCCATAAAACCGTAATTTGTATCCTTTTTGTATGAATGAAGCCCTGTAATTTTGTTCCGGAAAGAAAACGAACAAAAATCAAATCAGAAATTTGAAAATATGGAAACAACAAAAACAGTGCTGACTTCCGGAGGGCGTATTACAGTGATTGATGCCTTGCGTGGTTTTTCTCTTATCGGTATTTGCTTGATTCATTCTATGCAACATTTCGGAGCTATGGGGACGATGACGCCTCAGGAAATGTTCCCGTGGGAGGGAACGATGAACGAAATTTTCAGATGGTGTATCAACTATCTTGTTTTCGGGAAGTTTTTCATTATTTTCTCTTGTCTGTTCGGCTTGAGTTTCTTTATCCAGATGGATCGGGCGGCCAAAAAAGGGGTGGATTTCCGTCCTCGCTTTCTGTGGAGATTGGTGTTGTTGTTGGCCATCGGCTATTTGCACGGCTTGTTTGTCCGGGTGGACATCCTGCTGATATATGCGTTGCTGGGTTTCCTTTTGGTGTTGATGTATAAATGGCCGACCAAGCTGCTGGCCGGGATCACGCTGTTCCTCTTTCTGGGAGGTGCCACGCTTGTTCCTGTAGCCTATAAAAGTCTGGCAACTCCGGCGACGGAACAGGTAGAGCGTGTACCCGAAAGAGCGGTCTCCCGTCCGGCTGCTCCCCGCCAGGCACCGACTCTTTCCGAAATGGTCTCGAACAATGCTTGGGACGGGGTAGTCGGGAAAATGAGGTTCCAGTTCTCCAGTGGTCGTATCTATCTGACTTTGGGACTTTTTGTCTTAGGGTTCATCGTAGGGCGTATCCGTCTGTTCGAACGCTTGGACGAGTTTCGCAGCCGGCTGAACCGCGGAGGGCTGTTGGCTCTTATAGGATTGGGACTATTATATATGATACAGTCTTACCTCGCGCCTGTGTCTTGGCGCGAAGTCTCTTTTAACGCGTGGATGGGATCGACCGTGACCAATCTGATTAACTTACTGACGGCTTATTTATGGGTGGTTGTCGTGATAGAGGCATATCGTTTTCGAAAGGTGCAGCAGGCGATGACACCGTTAGTCAGCTATGGTCGTATGGGGTTGACGAATTATATCGTACAGTCTGTGATCGGTGTCTTTATTTTTTCCGGTTTCGGGTTGGATTGGAGCCATCTGGGCGTTTTTCTGAGTGTATTGGTTTGCCTTGTTTATACGGGTGTGCAGATTGTGCTGAGTCATTATTGGCTGAAGAACTTCCGCTATGGTCCGATGGAATGGTTGTGGCGAACCGGAACTTATTTGAAATGGCAGCCGTTGCTCAGGTGATTGTTTAGAGTGGCTTTTTGAGGAAAAAGACCTATATTTGTAAATTCTGTAAATTCAATCGATAAAGTTAACTCAAAAGACATCGTGTATATGGAAAAACAAAAACAGTCCCGGCGGCTGCTATCGCTGGATGCCCTGAGGGGTTTCGATATGTTCTTTATTATGGGAGGAGCTTCCCTTTTTGTTGCGTTGGCAACGTTGTTTCCGAATCCTTTTTTTCAGGTGATAGGTGACCAGATGCATCATGTGAAGTGGGACGGGCTGACACACCACGACACGATCTTCCCGCTGTTTTTGTTTATTGCCGGTATTTCGTTTCCTTTCTCATTGGAGAAGCAGCGGGAGCAGGGAAAGACGGATGCCGATATCTATAGGAAGATTATCCGCCGCGGACTGACACTGGTGGTGTTGGGTTTCGTCTACAACGGATTGCTGAATTTCGATTTTGAGCATCAGCGCTACGCCAGCGTGCTGGGACGGATCGGTCTGGCATGGATGTTCGGGGCGTTGATCTTTGTCAATACGCGGACGATCACACGTGTCTGGATCACGGTGGCTATCCTGGTCGGTTACTGGTTGCTGTTGGCTTTTGTTCCGGCGCCGGATGGCAACGGGGCAGGTGTCTTCACGATGGAAGGCTCGCTGGTCGGCTATGTGGACCGGTTGCTGCTGCCCGGACGCCTGCACTTGACGGTGCATGATCCTGAAGGAATTCTGTCGACTGTGCCTGCGGTTGCGACCGCCCTGTTAGGTATGTTTACGGGTGAGTTCATCAAGATGCAGAGGGAAGGGTTGACGGACAAGAAGAAGGTGGGCGGACTGGTTATCTCCGGGGCCGTCCTGTTGGCTGTCGGTTTACTTTGGAGCCTTTTCTTTCCGATCAATAAGAACCTGTGGACAAGTTCATTCGTCTGTGTTGTCGGAGCATACTCCGTGTGGATGTTTGCGCTGTTTTTTTATGTTGTCGATGTGTTGGAGTTTCGTAAATGGACCTTGTTTTTTAAGGTGATCGGTGTGAACTCTATCACGATCTATCTGGCCCAGGAGTTCGTCAATTTCTCTTTCACCTCCGACGCTTTGTTCGGTGGGCTTGCCGGACTGATGCCGGAGGCCGTTCAGCCGTTGATCGTCTCGGTCGGCTATATTGCCGTCTGTTGGGGATTCCTGTACTTCTTGTATCGTCAACGGATTTTCCTGAAAGTGTGAGAAGATTTATGATTTCAGATTTATGATTTATGACCAGAAAACATAACATTAAACATAAATCTGAAATCTTTTTATACAAATCATAAATCATAAATCATAAATCATAAATCATAAATCATAAATCATAAATCATAATGAACTCTACTTATAAACGCCTGGAGTCGCTCGACGTATTGCGTGGCTTCGATTTGTTCTGCCTGGTGGCGCTGGAAGGGATTCTGCATCCTCTCGGACGTGCGATAGATGCGTCGTGGTATAATGACTTTCTGTGGGGTTTCTCGCATGTGCAGTGGGAAGGGTTCTCTTCGTGGGACCTGGTGATGCCGCTCTTCATGTTCATGGCGGGCGTGTCGATGCCGTTTGCTCTTTCCCGCTATAAGGCGATGCCGGATAAATGGGCGGTGTACCGTCGTATCATCAAGCGCGTGGCTTTGCTCTGGATCTTCGGCATGATGTGCCAGGGAAACCTGTTAGGATTGGACCCGGACCGGATTTATCTTTATTCGAACACGTTGCAGGCGATTGCGATGGGTTACCTGATCGCAGCCATGCTGTTCCTGCATGTGCGGCTTTCCGTACAGATCGGGACGGCGGTTGCCCTCTTGCTGGTCTATTGGGGAGCGATGCAGTTTATTACGGTTGACGGTTATGGAGGGTAATTACACGCCCGACGGAAATTTGGCCGAATGGGTGGACTGTACTGTGCTGGGACGGTTCCGGGATGCTGCCGTGGTCGAGAACGGGCAGGTCGTATTTGCCGAATCATATCGCTATACCTGGATACTGAGCAGCCTGAACTTCGGGGTGACGGTGCTGACCGGGCTTTTCGCCGGACAGATCCTGAAAAGCGCGATGGATCAGAAACGTAAATGGCAATGGCTGTTAGGGATCGGCGTGGCGATGGTTGCCTTAGGTTGGCTGTGGGGATTGCAGCTTCCGGTGATCAAGAAGATATGGACGAGTTCGATGGTGCTGGTCAGTAGCGGTTACTGCTTCCTGCTGATGGGCGTGTTCTATTATTGGATCGATTATAAAGGACACCGGAAGAACCTGACCTGGCTGAAAGTCTACGGCATGAATTCGATTGTCGCCTATATGCTGGCTAACGTGATTAGTTTCAGATGTATAGGGACATCTCTTTTTCATGGCCTCGAACAATATACAGAAAATTATTATCCGGCTTTGATTGCAGCGTCGAACGCATTGATTATTTATGTAATTTTGTGGCTGCTTTATAAGCGGAATATATTTTTAAAGGTGTGAAAGGATTTATGATTTATAATTTATGATTTATCATCAATGCATAAACTATAAATCGTAAATCATAAATTATAAATCATAAATTATAAATCTCAAAACAATGGAATCAATCAAACAAATATACCGGATCGGTCACGGGCCGTCCAGTAGCCACACGATGGGGCCGATGCGTGCCGCCCGGATGTTTCTGGAACGCAATCGGGGCGCTGTGCGATTTAACGTTACGCTCTATGGTAGTCTGGCGGCCACAGGCAAAGGTCACATGACAGATGCGGCAATTCTCGAAGTTTTGAGCCGGTGGCCAAGACCGACATCACCTGGGAACCGAAGGTGTTCCTGCCTTTCCACCCGAACGGTATCCTGTTCCAGTCGTTTGACGAAAGCGGAGAGGAACTGGATAACTGGACGATCTACAGTATCGGGGGGGGAACGCTGGCAAACGAAACCTACAATGAGTTGACGCAGGGCCAGGTCTACGAAATGCACACCATTAAGGACATACAGGCTTGGTGCGAAAAAACAGGCCATTCCTACTGGGAATATGTCGAACAGTGCGAAGGACCGCAGATATGGGACTATCTGACCGAAGTATGGGAAGTGATGCAGCAGGCAGTCCGTAACGGGCTCGAGGCCGAGGGGATTTTGCCCGGTGGCCTGGGAATCCGGCGTAAGGCATCCGACTATATGATCCGTGCCAAAGGGTATGGCAGCAGCATCAAAAGCCGTGGGATGGTCTATGCGTATGCGTTGGCCGTTTCCGAGGAGAATGCTTGCGGAGGTAAGATCGTGACGGCTCCGACCTGCGGTTCGTGCGGTGTGATGCCGGCTGTGCTCTATCATTTGAAAGAGTCGCGCGATTTTCGTGATTCCCGCATCTTGCGGGCGTTGGCTACTGCCGGGTTGTTCGGTAATGTGGTCCGTACGAATGCATCCGTTTCCGGAGCCGAGGTGGGATGCCAAGGAGAGGTCGGTGTGGCTTGTGCGATGGCGGCTGCGGCAGCCAGCCAGTTGTTCGGGGGAACACCTGCCCAGATCGAATATGCGGCCGAGATGGGACTGGAGCATCACTTGGGATTGACTTGCGACCCTGTTTGCGGATTGGTCCAGATTCCCTGTATCGAGCGTAATGCCTTTGCGGCAGCCCGTGCGCTGGATGCAAACACCTTCTCCAACTTCTCCGATGGCAAGCATCGGGTAAGTTTCGACCAGGTGGTGGAAGTGATGCGTCAGACCGGAAACGACTTGCCGAGTCTTTATAAGGAAACATCCGAAGGAGGGTTGGCTAAGAATATGGAACAGAAATGAAAAGATTTATGATTTATAATTTATGATTTATGTGTTGATACGCTTTATATCGCATAAATCATAAATTATAAATTATAAATCATAAATTAAATCAAGGAATCATAAATGAAAAAAAAGTATATATATGCTATTGTGTGCTGCCGCGTTAGTCTCGTGCGGGCAGCCGAAACAACAACAAGAGGCTGTTGTAGATGTTGCGACCAGTGGTAATCCGATATTCGAGGGTTGGTATGCCGATCCGGAAGGGATCATTTATGGTGACACCTACTGGGTTTTCCCGACTTGGAGCGATGCGTATGAGAAGCAGACGCATTTTGACTGCTTTTCGTCTAAGGATTTGGTGAATTGGACGAAGCATTCCTCTGTACTCGATACCTCTGCCGTGAAATGGGCGAAGCGAGCTATGTGGGCGCCGTCTATCATCAATAAGGATGGCAAATATTATTTCTTCTTCGGAGCCAACGACGTGCACGAGGGCGAAGTGGGAGGAATTGGAGTTGCCGTCAGCGACCGCCCGGAAGGTCCGTATAAGGACTTGTTAGGCAAACCGCTTATCAACGAGATCGTAAACGGGGCACAGCCGATCGACCAGTTTGTTTTCCGTGACGACGACGGTCGCTACTATATGTATTATGGTGGCTGGGGACATTGCAATGTCGTTCTCCTGAACGATGACTTCACCGGATTGGTGCCTTTTGAAGACGGGACGGTCTATAAGGAGGTGACACCGGATAAATATGTGGAAGGTCCGTTTATGTTTAAGAAGAATGGCAAATACTATTTTATGTGGAGCGAAGGAGGCTGGACCGGTCCCGATTATTGTGTCGCATACGCGATTGCCGATTCACCTTTCGGACCTTTCGAGCGTGTCGCCACGATTCTTGAGCAGGATTCGACGATAGCGAGGGGAGCCGGACATCATTCCGTCTTGCATGTCCCGAATACTGAAGATTATTATATCGTTTACCATCGTCGCCCGCTGAACGACAATACTCGCGACCACCGTGTGACTTGTATCGACCGGATGACTTTCGATGAGAATGGATTTATAAATCCTGTTAAAATGACTTTCGAAGGTGTTCCCGCCCGTACAATAGATAAGTAAGAAGAGTTAATCGCTAAAAGATATTAAAACAGGAGTGTAGCTATTGCACTCCTGTTTTTTTATACTACTTTTGACACATGTGTCAGACTTTAGTGAGAAAATATTTAATAACATTATAGCGATGAGTACAGAAGAACTTCAGGACATGGAAAGCCGGGTTATCGAAGCGGCGAAACGGGTGTTTGTCAGGAAAGGGTATGAGGCGACCAAGATGGGAGATATCGCTCTTGAAGTTGGGATCAGCCGTACGGCCATGCACTATTATTTCCGGACGAAAGAGATGCTTTTCGATGCGATTTTCGGCCAGTTGATGGATGCGTTGTTGCCCAATATCGGGGTGATTGTAAGTGAGCCGACCTCTTTTCTGGAAAAGATTCCGAAGATTGTGGAACAGTACACGGCGATGATTCAGGCCAATCCGCTGTTTCCGATCTTTGTGGTGAATGAGTTTAACCGTGATCCGGAGCATTTATACAAGACGATCTTGAAAGATCCGGAGAAAGTCAAGCCGTTATTGCTCTTGCAAAAACAGATGCGGGAAGAAATGGAACGGGGATTGCTGAAAAAGGTTCCGCTGGTCTATACAGCTTCCACGCTGTTGAGCCTGATCGTCTTTCCGATGTTGGCAAGGAATCCGCTCACGAGTGCTTTCTTTGAAGGCGATCCCCGGAAATTCGAGGATTTCTTACAGGAACGAAAGGCTTTTATCACGGATGTCATGGTCCGGTTGCTGACGCCGGACGAGACACAAACCGTAAAAAATGAATAAAAGGAGGATGCATATGAAACAGACATTCCTGCATGGCTGGAAACAGATCGCCCTGTTACTCGTTTTTCCCCTTATGGCGGAAGGAGCGGGAGCACAGGAGCGTATTACACTGGGTGAGTGCTACGAATGGGCGCATGCCAATTATCCGCAGATACGCCAGTATGGGCTGATCGAACAGACTGAACGGTATAACCTCTCCAATGCCGCCAAAGGCTGGATGCCACAACTCTCGGTCAATGCGAAGGCGACGTACCAGAGCGATGTGACGAAGCTGCCGTTCGATGCCGATAAGCTGTCGGCGATCATCCCCGGAATCGAGATCCCGACACTTAGCAAGGATCAGTATCAGGTCGTGGCCGAAGTGAATCAGACGATCTGGGACGGTGGTGTGATCCGTTCCACCCGTCAGTTGACAGAGGCACAGGCGACGGCTGACCGGGAACAGCTGAACAGCGACCTTTATACCTTGAACGACCGGGTGAACCAGCTTTATTTCGGTTGTCTCTTGCAGGACGAGCTGATCCGCCAGAACGGTTTGCTACAGAAAGAGTTGCATATCAATATCGACCGTATCTCGGCCATGATGGAGAACGGTGTTGCCAACCAGTCCGACCGCGAAAGCATGGAAGTCGAATTGTTGAACGCCCGCCAGAAAGAGATCGAACTGAAGGCGGCCCGTTCGGCTTATGGCAAGATGCTGGCTGCTTGATCGGTCGCCCGGATGCCGAAACGTTCGTGCTGGAAGTTCCTTCGCTGCCGGAGGCTCCTTCGTTGTCACCTGTGATCAACCGGCCGGAACTTCGTGCGTTGGATGCTAAAAGTGATCTGCTCGAACTGCAGAACAAGCAGTTGACTGCCGGCCTGATGCCTCGTATCGGTGCTTTCTTCCAGGGTGGTTACGGTCGGCCGGGGTTGAATATGCTGGAAGACAGTTTCAGTCCGTTCTATGTCGCCGGTGTCCGTCTGAGTTGGAATATGGGTAAATTATATACCTTGAAGAACGATCGCCGGAAGATTGCCACGAACCAGCAGGCGGTGGAGATTGGGCGGGAGACATTCCTCTTTAACACCCGTCTCCAACTGATGCAGCAGAACACAGAGATCAAGAAAATGACTGATCTGATGAAAGCCGACGATGAGATCATCCGCCTCCGCTCCAGTATCAAGAAGGCGGCCGAGGTCAAATTGGCGAACGGCGTGATCTCCGTCACCGATCTTATCCGCGAGATCAACTCTGAAGATCTGGCCCGCCAGGCGGCAGCCGCACACCGGATACAACAGTTGCAATCTATCTATAATTATATGTATACGACAAATGAAGGATACAAATGATGATTTATCGATGTGGTGTCCCGTAGGGGCGGGGTTCTACTCCGCCCAATGAAAATAACGTCTGCCGTGCCGGATTCAAGGGGCAGAGCAGAGCCCTGCCCATACAAACGACAATCATTTTGTATGACCATACCATCCATGTTGCATATAGATAAATCATTATTTTATGAAATTAAATACCAATCAATATGAAACCGATTCTTTTATTCAGTTTTGCTCTGGCTCTGCTGGCTTGCAGCGGCAATGAGAACGACTTTGATGCTACCGGAACATTTGAATCTACCGAAATAATCGTTTCTTCGGAGGCGAACGGAAAGATTATGGAACTGAACTTGCAGGAAGGTGACCGGCTTGAAGCCGGGGCCGTACTGGGCTATGTGGACAGTACGCAGCTTTATCTCCGGAAAAAGCAGCTCGAAGCAGGCCTCCGTAGTGTGGACATCCGGAAACCGGATATCCGCAAACAGATTGCTTCCCTCGAACAGCAGATTGCCGTCGCCCGGAGCGAACAGCAGCGTATGGAGAACCTGGTAAAGGCAAAAGCCGGCAACCAGAAACAGGTCGATGACATCGTCAACAACATCAAGGTGCTGCAAAAACAGCTGGATGCACAATATTCGACCTTGCATAAAACGACAGGAGGGGCGGATGCCGAAGCGGAAAGTATCGTCTACCAGATCATGCAGCTGGATGACCAGTTGCAGAAAAGCCGCATCGTCAACCCGAAGTCCGGCACTGTCCTTATGAAATATGCCGAACCCGGTGAAGTCACGGCAGCCGGCAAGCCTCTTTATAAGATAGCCGACACCGATCTGTTGTATCTCCGCGCTTATCCTACAGCCGAACAACTTACGAAATTGAAGATCGGCGGTGGGGTGCGTGTCTTTGTTGATTTCGGTGAAAAGGAACAAAGGGAATATCCCGGTACGCTCACCTGGATTTCTGAAAAGTCGGAATTTACCCCGAAAGGTATCCAGACCAAAGACGAACGCGCCAATCTTGTCTATGCTGTCAAGATCGCGGTCAAGAACGACGGCTATTTGAAGATCGGGCAATATGGGAAAGCGAAGTTTAATGAATAATGAATAATTAATAATGAAGAATGAAGAATGAGGAATGAGGAATGAAACTGGTTTATGCTTGTGTTCCGCTTGTTAATTATTCATTATTAATTCTTCATTATTAATTATCAAATGTTTTACTCATGAAGGATATTGTTGTACAGGAAGTGAATAAGGCTTACGGCGAGGTACAGGCTTTGCAGGACATCTCGTTGCATATCGACGAAGGAGAGCTTTTCGGGCTGATCGGGCCGGACGGGGCGGGTAAGACGTCGTTGTTCAGGATACTGACCACTCTGCTGCTGGCGGATAGCGGTACGGCGTCGGTCTGCGGACTGGATGTCGTACGCGATTATAAAGAGATCCGGTGGCGGGTAGGGTATATGCCGGGACGCTTCTCCCTTTATCAGGATCTGACGGTGGAAGAGAACCTGAACTTCTTTGCTACCGTGTTCAATACGACTGTCCGGGAAAACTATGACCTGATCCGTGACATATATGTCCAGATCGAACCCTTCAGGAAACGGAAAGCCGGGAAGCTCTCCGGCGGGATGAAGCAGAAGTTGGCGCTGAGCTGTGCACTGATCCATCGGCCCGACGTTCTTTTCTTAGACGAACCGACGACAGGTGTCGATCCCGTTTCGCGTGTGGAGTTTTGGGATATGCTGGACCGGTTGAAGAGGCAGGGGATTACGATCCTGGTTTCGACACCCTATATGGACGAGGCTTCCCGTTGCGACCGTATTGCCTTGATGCGTAACGGACGATGCTTGTCGGTCGATACGCCGGAAGGCATCCGTAGTACGTTCGATAACTATCTGTATGCGATCCGGTCGGCTTCGATGTATAAACTGTTGCTCGATCTCAGGACATACCCGGATGCGGATTCCTGTTTCTCTTTCGGGGATGCCCATCATTTCTCCATCTCGAGGGATGTGGTGGACAAGGAGGGGGAAATGTCCTTCCGTAACCGCTTGCGCACCTTTTTGGAAGCCCAAGGGCATACGGAAATCGGTATTGAGCGGATAAAACCTGGTATTGAGGACTGTTTTATAAATAAAATATTTGCAAGATGAATGTAATAGAAACAGATCAACTAACGAAATACTTCGGTTCCTTTACCGCCGTCGACCATATCAGTTTCACGGTAGGCGAGGGGGAGATTTTCGGTTTTTTGGGGGCGAACGGAGCTGGCAAGACGACAGCCATGCGTATGTTGTGCGGTCTTTCGACACCGACCTCCGGGATGGGAAAAGTTGCCGGTTTCGATATTTATAAGGAAACGGAACAGATCAAACGGCATATCGCTATATGAGCCAGAAGTTTTCCCTCTACAGCGACCTGAAGGTCTGGGAGAATATCCGTTTGTACGGCGGTATCTACGGCTTGTCGGAAAAGCAGTTGAAAGCGAAGACGGACGAACTGCTCCGGGCTCTTGACCTGGAGAACGAACGGAACACTCTGGTCGATGCCCTGCCGTTGGGTTGGAAACAGAAGCTGGCTTTCTCGGTCGCCATCATCCATGAACCCCGGATCGTTTTCCTGGATGAACCGACCGGAGGTGTCGATCCCGTCACCCGCCGCCAGTTCTGGGAACTGATCTACCAGGCTGCCGGGCGTGGTATTACAGTCTTTGTCACTACCCACTATATGGACGAGGCGGAGTATTGCAACCGTGTCTCCATCATGGTAGACGGTAAGATAGAGGCTTTGGATAGTCCTTCCGCCCTCAAATCGTCTTTCAAGGCTGGTAATATGAATGAGGTCTTTCATGCGTTGGCGCGGAGGGCGAAGAGAATTAATAATGAATAATGAATAATTAATAATGAATAATAGAGAATGAAGATGGGAAATGTTGTAAGGGAGAAGTCTTATGGGTTTGCTTTGCGAATGATAAAGGCTTATAAATATTTGTCTGTATCTCAAAGGGAGTTCGTTCTGTCTAAGCAGATGTTGCGAAGCGGAACGGCTATAGGGGCTCTTATTCGTGAGGCGGAATATGCACAGTCGAAAGCTGATTTTGTTCATAAATTGAGTATTGCTTTGAAAGAAGCGAATGAAACAGCATATTGGATATCCTTATTGAAAGATTCGGAATATATGGAGGAAACAGGTGCCATTTCATTAATGAATGATTGCTATGAACTGATAAAGCTACTAACAAGTATAATTGTTACATCCAAACAATCGGCAAAATGAGTATCTCAAAATTATTCATTATTAATTATTCATTATTCATTAACAAAAGCTCTTTGATTGCTTTTGTTAGAAAGGAATTTATCCACATCTTCCGTGACAAGCGGACGATGATGATCTTGCTGTTGATGCCTATTGTCCTGATCGTCCTTTTCGGCTATGCCATCACGACGGAGGTCAAGCGTGTGCCTATCGCAATCCTGGATCAGAGCCGGGACGAGGTGACGCAGAAGATGATTTCCCATTTTGCCGCCAGCGAGTATTTCGAACTCTATAAGATGATCGATAGCGAAGAAGAAGGCAGGTCCTTTTCCGCCAGGGAAAAATCAGGATGGCTTTAATAGTGGAAAGTGGAAAGGTGAAAGGTGAAAGTGAAATCCAGTTATTAGTCGACGCGACCGATCCGAACGAAGCGACGCAGCTATCTGCATATGCTACGCAGATAGCAGTTGAAAGTGGAAAGTTGAAAGTTGAAAGTGAAAATGCAAATAGCGACGCGAAGCAACTTTCACCTTTCATCTTTCACCTTTCAACTGGCAAAGGAATTGTGCCAACAATTTCTTTGCTCTACAACCCCCAAATGAAAGGCGCGTACAACTTCGTGCCCGGTGTCATGGGACTGATTCTGATTCTGATCTGTGCCATGATGACCTCCGTCGGGATTGTGAAGGAGAAAGAGATCGGGACGATGGAAGTGCTTCTTGTCTCTCCGATGAAACCGGTCTATATCATTCTGGCCAAAGCGACTCCCTATTTGTTGCTGAGCTTGGTGAATATCGCTACGATCCTGGCTTTGTCGTATTTCCTGCTGGATGTGCCGATCAATGGCAGCCTGCCTCTGTTGGTGTGCGTATCTGTCCTTTACGCCTTGGTAGCGTTGTGCCTGGGACTGCTGATCTCGACGATAGCCGACACCCAGCAGGCCGCCATGCTGATCAGTGCTGTTGTCCTGATGCTCCCTATCATATTGCTGAGCGGGATGATGTTCCCGATTGAGAATATGCCGGTGATCCTGCAAGTCATTTCCAATATCGTACCAGCCAAATGGTATATCATCGCCGTGAAAGATATCATGATAAAAGGTCTGGGCTTCGGTTCCGTCCTGCAGGAAGTAGGCGTATTGGTCCTGATGGCAGTCGTGTTGATAGGACTAAGTGTGAAACGTTTTAAAATACGATTATAATGAGGATGCTGAAATATTTGTTGGAGAAGGAGTTCAAGCAGATCAAACGGGACCGTTTCCTGCCCCGTATCATCTTCCTGTTGCCGGTCATACAACTGATGGTCCTTCCTTTTGCCGCTAATTTCGAGATGCGGAATATCAATCTGAGTATTGTCGACAACGACCATACTGTTCTTTCCCGGAGGCTGACAGAGAAAGTTCTTTCTTCCGGCTACTTCCGTCTGGCGGATGTTTCGCCCCGCTATGACGAGCTTTAGCTTCCATCGAAAGCAACGCCGCCGATATCATCCTCGAAATCCCGTCCCGTTTTGAAGAACGGTTGGGGCGGGAGGGAACGGCCGAGCTTCTGATTGCCGCCAATGCAGTGAACGGGACGAAGGGGGGAATCGGCAGTTCCTACCTCGCGTCCATCATCCAGGATTTCAATCAGGAGAAGAGTCTTTTGCCCGTATCGGCCGGAGAGGGCGGAATCCGTGTCACGAACCTGTTCAACCCGCATCTGAATTATAAGAACTATATGGTTCCCGGTATCATGGCCTTCCTGCTGACGCTTATCGGAGGTTTCCTTTCCGCCCTGAACATCGTGAGCGAAAAGGAGAAAGGGACGATCGAACAGATCAACGTGACACCTGTCCCGAAAGCTCTGTTCCTGCTCTCCAAGCTGATACCGTTTTGGGTGATCGGTCTTATCCTGCTCACGATAGGCGCCTGTATCGCCTGGCTTGTCTACGGGTTGTTGCCGGTGGGCAATATGGGGATCATCTATTTGTTTGCGGCCGTCTACCTGATAGCGTTTACCGGCTTCGGTCTGGCGATCTCGTCCGTCTCGTCCACCCAGCAGCAGGCGATGTTCACGGCTTTCTTCTTTATGATCATTTTTGTCCTCCTGAGCGGTATGTTCACACCGGTCAGCAGTATGCCGGTCTGGGCGCAGGAACTGACACGTATCAATCCGCTCCGCTATTTAGTCGAAGTGATGCGGATGGTTTATCTGAAAGGCAGCACTTTGTCAGACCTCACCGGGCACTTCATTGCCGTTTGCCTGTTTGCTGTGTTCTTTAACATATTGGCTGTCGTCAGCTACAAGAAGAGTTGAAAGGTGAAAGTTGAAAGTTGAAAGTTGCTTCGCGTTGCTATTTTCACTTTCACCTTTCACCTATAATGTGTTTTACGACATACTTAACTAATTTTTACAAACATCCTGCCTTCGTTTCTTCTCACTCTTTTATATTTGATTCAAATCTGAAACAATATTTCAAATATGGAAAGCGTTATTCCAAATATGGAAAAAGCAGAAGAGAACTACAAGGTTCCGAATCTCGAAAAAGGGATCGCTGTACTTGAGTACTTGTCGCTTCACACCCAGGGTGAGACGCTTCAGGATATCAAGTCCGCCCTTGATATTTCGCAGACCACGGCCTACCGTATTTTAAATACGTTGGTCCGTCTGGATTATTTGATTTATAATGAAGACACAAAACGGTACAAGTTATCCCGTAAATTGCTAACTTTGGGATTCAGATCACTGAACGAACACAATTTGCTGGAAACTGTTTTGCCTCGTTTACGCGATTTGCGCGATCAGGTAAAAGAGACGGCATGCTTCGGCGTGCTGGGAGACCGGAAAGGTATCTTTATCGAGCAGGCACAGGGACATCATACGTTCCGTTTTATCCTCTCGCCGGGGAAACCTTTCGATTTGCATTGTTCGGCTCCGGGAAAGGCGATCATGGCGTATCTGCCGAATACAGTCCGGGACCGGTATTTGTCTTATATGGAATTTACACGCTACAACGCCCGGACTATTACTACACGTGACGCTTATCTGGAGGAACTTGAAAGAGTCCGGAAATTGGGCTATGCTATGGATAACGAGGAAGAGTTGAACGGTGTGATTTGCATCGGGGCGCCTATCTTTAATTATACGGGTTATCCCTGCGGGGCAATCTGGATCTCAGGTCCGAAGGACCGACTGTCGAAAGAGGTCGTACGGGCTTCGGCAGACTGTATAAGGAAAGTGCCCAGACGATTTCTCTTGAGTTGGGATATAGTAAAGCAAAAAAAATATAATATACCATGAACACACGAAAATACATGTTTAAAAACTCACTGGTGGCTTGTTTTGCCTGCTGTTGCCTCTCCTTTGCTTCAGCAGGCAACCCACCGTTCTTCCCGACAGATGTCGTGACGAATGCCAAAGGTGAGTTGTTGATGACGGATAAGGGGGTAAAGCGGGTTGATGTTTTTTCGCCTGATGGTAAGACATTGCTGCGCTCTTTCCCGATGGACGAGCCGCCTACCGGTATCCTTGTGGATGGCGATAAGGCGTATGTGACTACATTCGGGACGACAGGCCATTTACAGATTCTGTCGCTCGAATCGGGAAGGGTAGAGGCTTCCATTCCGACCGGTTCGGGAGCATGCCATCCGATGTTCGGTCCGGACAAGAAGCATATATATGTATGCAACCAGTTCCAGACCACGATCTCCGAAATCGATCCGGTGGCCCGTAAGGTGATGCGTACGGTGAAGGTGTTGCGCGAACCGAAGTCCGCCGTGTTCAGCAAGGACGGCAAATATATGTTTGTCACGAACTTCCTCCCTGCACAGCGGCTGATCTCGATTATGTGGCCGCTTGTGTCTCCGTCATCGAAATGGATGGTTTCACGAAGGTGAAGGACATCCAGTTGGCAAACGGAAGCAACGCCTCCGGGGAATCTGTATAACGCCCGACGGCAAATATATATATGTATCTCATAACTTAGGGCGTTTCACCGTTCCTACTTCTCAGTTGCAGCAGGGATGGATGAACACGAGCGCTTTCAGTGTGATCGATGTCGACAAGCAGGAGTTCCTGGGAGCCATCGTCGTGGATGAGCCGAACGGGGTGCGGCCGGTATCTGGAGTATTGCCTGTAACGAAGAGTCTGTCTTCATCTCCCATTCGGGAACACACGAGGTCAGCGTGATCGACCATAAGGCGATGTTGGAGAAGTTTCTGAACTATCCCAATAAGGCGGTGTTGGACTACGACCTGACTTTCTTATACGGCCTTCGCGAACGTATCCCGCTGGAGGGGAACGGTCCTCGTAATATGATCCTGAACGGTGATAAGCTGATTATCCCGACTTACTTTGCCGATGTCCTGAACATAATGGATATCAATACGAACGAAGTGACGTCGGTCGAACTGAATCCCGGACGCGAAGAAACGGCTGAAAACAAGGGCGAACGCTACTTCAACGATGCTTCGCACTGCTTCCAGAACTGGCAGAGCTGTAACGGCTGCCATCCGGGAGATGCCCGGACGGACGGTATGAACTGGGATTTGATGAACGACGGTGTCGGCAACTCCAAGAACTGCAAGAGCATGCTCTTTAGCCATGTGACTCCTCCCAACATGATTTCCGGTATCCGTGAACATGCAGAACGGGCTGTGCGGGCCGGCTTTAACTTTATCCAGTTTTATGATGTTTCCGAAGAAGATGCCGTTTGTGTGGATGCCTACATGAAATCACTTCGTCCCGTGCCCAGTCCTTACTTGGTGAACGGCGAGTTGTCTGATTTGGCAAAGGAAGGCAGAAGGTTTTCGAAAAGTTGAAATGCGGGGAATGCCATAGCGGTGTCTACTATACGGATATGAAATACCACCGTATCGGTGAAGATATAGAGTTCGAAAAAGGTTGGGATACTCCGACTTTGCGTGAAGTGTGGCGTACGGCTCCTTATTTGTTCGACGGACGTGCCGCTACCATGAAAGAGGTGTTCAGTGTCCATAAGCACGGCATTGAGAAAAAAGTCTCAGAGAAAGATATCGAAGCATTAACCGAATATGTGAACTCTTTATGAATTATTGCGATAAAATACATTATAATATCTATACGACCGGGCTGGCTACCTTTGGTGAGATGGTAGACGCCTGCTGGCACAGTTGCTGGGGACGAGCAGATCCTCCGTCTGGCATTCTTCGGCATGCCGAGCGACAACGAGCAATATGTCTCCCGTCGTATCATGCTGCGCGAGAAGATCCGTAAATCCTACGGGAATCATGAACCGGTTCTGAGCTACGTTTCACAGCCTCCTCTGAATGCCGGATTGATCCTGGAGGTCCATAGCTACAAAGCGGACGAAGACGATCATATCACCTTCCGCCGTCATGGTGGTTTCCCGTATGTCATGCTGGAAAATGCCGACGGCCGTTTCCTCTTTGCCGGAGGTTTCCACGGAGATGTGATAAACTTCGGTATCCTGCAACAGTCTGCCGAGGTGTTCCATATGATGGGAGAGGTGATGCGCCGGGAAGGTTTCCCCATAAACAGCATCATCCGCCAGTGGAACTATATCGAGCAGATCACCCGCTTCGACGGGCCTGACCAGCATTACCAGATGTTCAACAACGCCCGCGCCGATTTCTATGGAAAGACGGACTGGAACAACGGTTATCCGGCTGCTACCGGTATCGGAGCCAACTTGGGTGGTATCCTGGTCGACTTGGATGCAGCCGTATTCGCTCGCCCCGAATGCTACGCCACACCGATCGACAATAAGTTGCAGATAGCCGCCCATGCCTATTCGGACCAGGTCCTCGAAGCTGCCCAGCAGAAGAAGGCGACACCTAAGTTCGAACGGGCCAAGAGCATGACTTTCGATGGCCGTCGGATCGTCTATATTTCCGGTACGGCCGCTATCCGCGGAGAAGAAAGCCTGGTAGGGGTAGGGCTCGGACGCCAGCTCCATATCACGATGGAAAACATCGATCAGCTGATCGGTAAAGCGAAGCTGAAAATGCTGCGTGTCTATCTGAAAGAGAAATCCTTCTATGAGGAAGCGCGCGAACTGCTGGAAGGATATAATTTGAATATCCCCATATCTTATATGTGGGCGGACGTTTGCGGGATGAGTTATTGATCGAAATAGAAGGGATCGCCATCGAATAAATGTTTCATGGGCATGAAACAAAAGTTTCCTCGGCATGAAACAGTCGTTTCACCTTATGGAAACAAAAGTTTCTTCGGCAGGGATAGGTAAGGAACAAATAGTACTAACTAAATAAACAAGAGAAAAAATGAAAAAGAATCTTATGAAATCAGCCGCTATGGGAGCCCTTCTGCTTTCTATGGCTGCCTGTACCGGCAAAACATCTACTGGCGAAGCTACCTGTTGCGCAGCGGCAGGCGAAGGACAATGTACCGAACAGTGCGGAAGCAACTGCAAGAATGAATGTAACAACAATGCTAACTGTAAAATTAATAAAGAAATGAAGTATTCAAAGAAGTACACAAATGCCGATTTCTACAAAGACGGCAAGTTCCAACAGGATGTTGCTATGGAAGCAATGAAAGACATGTTCGCTTTCTATGGTGTTCCTTTCACCGAATTGATGGCTAAGGACATGTGGGTGACTGACTTCGGTCTGGGCGATTTTGAAAACGTAGGTATGGGAGGTATTTTCTGGATCAACGATCCTGAATACGGCTACTTCGCTCACGCGATCTACCTGCTTCCGGGACAGATGATCCCCGAACATGCGCATGTAAAGACTAAATTCCCGGCTAAACATGAATCCTGGATGGTTGAAAAGGGATGGGTCTATAACTTCTCTGAAATTGGCGACGAGACTCCGAACGCCCCTGCTATCCCCGCTACCCACGGTGCGATCAAGAGCAAAAACTTCGTCGTACAGAATGTAGGTGATGTTCTCCGCCTGAAAAAGCTGGAATCGTTCCACTTTATGATGGCTGGTCCTGAAGGTGCTATTGTTGATGAATGGGCATGCTACCACGATAATGACGGCTTGCGCTTCACCAACACGAAAGCTGCGTTATAATAAGTAATACCACCTTATAATTTATTACATGAACAAATACTATTTATTAGTATCACTCCTTCTGTCTTCTTCTGTTATGGTATCCGCCGGACCCAAGCAGAAGAAGGCGGAAACGTGGATTGATGCTTCTGTCAAAGCTAAAACGGAATTACAGGCAAAGCTGAAGAAATCCGGAATGCCCGTCATCTCTACCTGGGTGAAGCATAAGGCGAAAGCCGAACCTTTCGTGGTAGACTTGAAAGGTGTGGATAAGCTGGTGCTTGTAACGGCCGGAGGTCCTGACGGTACGGATTATGACCAGGCTGTATGGGCAAACGCCCGTTTGATCAAAGCCGATGGTACGGCCGTATGGTTGGACGAAGTTCCTTATGAATATGGTGTTGCGGGTTGGGCGAAGCTAAGATGAACACAAATGCCTACGATCATGAGATCGTGATCGCCGGAAAGGAATACAAGCACGGTGTGTTCTGTCATGCGAACGGTACGTTAGTATATCCGGTGGGGGGCCAGTATGTCCGTTTCGAAGCCGAAGTCGGTATCGACGATACTTCAAGCGGCGGAAGCGTGTTCTTCCAAGCATTGAATACGGTTCCGAACTTTGTGGCGGAAGAACTGAACAACAAGTATCCGGAAGAAATCGGTATGCTGGGCGCTGTACTGGACGGCCTGGATACCTGGCTGATCACCCCGGATGCCTCGGTTGAAAAGCAGGCTGCGGATAATGCGATCGCCCGGTTGAAGGACGGTGCCTACTATTCGAATGTGGCAAAACAGATCGCAAATGAGAAAGACCTCAATACCCAGATACGCAAATATCTCGAGCTGGTGGAGAAAGTACAGGATCTGTACACGCTTCAGAGCGATCTGGAATGCTGAACGTCGAGGCTGTCAAATTGCTTTCGCCGATATGAAGAAGCAGAAAGCTACGACGCCGCCAAATACGAACCGATGCTGAACGAACTGGTACAGCTCGAAAAGAAAGGTTTCAAAGGTATCTACAACGGTGACGAACAGGCCATCGCCGATGCCAAGAAAGCATTGGAATGTAAACGTGCCATCTTGCTGGCAAACCCCTTGCTGGATGCCGACAAGATCGTGGCCGCCCGCTTCAAGGTCGGTTCGAAGGCACACCAGATCATGACTCCCTCTTTGGGAACCCAGGCGAATAACTGGAGTAACCAGGAATCTGCCGGTCGTGAAGGCTTCGATGCGAGATCGTCGAACTCTCCAACCTGCGTGGTGATATACAGATGCGTCAGGTCTACAAACCGAAGAACGGTTCTTCCATCGCCGACCTGAAGCTACATTGGGACGGCGACCGCGTGATGTTCACACAGACACAGGACGACAAACGTTGGAACGTGTTTGAAGTGAAGCTGGATGGAACAGGCTTCAAGCCGCTTGTGGAAAACGACGAGCCGGATCTGGAGTTCTACGATGGTACTTACTTGCCTGACGGTCGTGTGATCGCTATCTCCAACATCGGTTACCAGGGGTGCCCTGCGTAAACGGCGATGACGCTGTCGGCAATATGGTACTCTATAATCCGAAGGATAAGAGCATGCGCCGTCTGACATTCGACCAGGATGCCAACTGGAATCCGGTCATCATGAATAACGGTCGTGTGATGTACACCCGCTGGGAGTACACCGACCTGACTCACTATTATTCCCGTATCGTCATGCATATGAATCCGGACGGAACGGAAAACAAAGCCCTCTACGGTAGCGGCGCGATGTTCCCGAACAGTACGTTCGACATACAGCCGTTGCCCGGTCACGGTTCGGCGTTTGTCGGAATCATCTCCGGTCACCATGGTGTGGCACGTTCAGGCCGTATGATCATCTTCGATCCGACCAAGGGACGTAAGAGCACAGCCGGTATGGTACAGGAAATCCCTCACCGCAACCGTCCGATCAAGGAAGAGATTAAAGATGAGTTAGTAAACGGTGTCTGGCCGCAGTTCATCAAACCGACTCCGCTGAACGACAAATACTTCCTGGTTGCAGCCAAGTTAGATCCGCATGCTTTGTGGGGACTTTACCTGGTGGACGTTTACGACAACGTGACCTGTCTGATGCAGGCAGAAGGCGAAGGCTATATCAGCCCGATCCTGGTGCGTGAAACAAAGACTCCTCCGTCTATTCCCGACCGTGTGAAACTGAATGAAAAGGAAGCAACCTTCTTTATCCAGGACATCTACGAAGGAGAGGGGTTGAAGGGTATTCCTCGCGGAACGGTCAAGTCACTGCGTCTGCATGCTTACGAATATGCGTATGTGAAGACTCGCTCCGACCATAACTGGCACGGAATCCAGTCCGGTTGGGATATCAAACGTATGTTGGGTACGGTTCCTGTCGAAGAAGACGGTTCCGTGATTTTCAAAGCTCCGGCCAACACTCCGATATCCATCCAGCCTTTGGACAAAGACGGCGTGGCTATCCAGTGGATGCGTAGCTGGGTGACCGGTCAGCCCGGTGAAGTGGTTTCCTGTATCGGTTGCCACGAAGACCAGAACCAGATCGCGATCCCGAAGCGTGTGATTGCTTCGCAGAAAGCTCCGTCTGCTTTGACGTTGCCCGAAGGTGGCACCCGTTCTTTCACGTTCGACCTGGAAGTGCAGCCGATCCTGGATCGCGCTTGTATCGCCTGTCATAACGGTGAAGGAAAAGCGTTCGACTTGCGTGGTGGTAAGAAAGATGATAGGGGCTATGGTACTTCCTACCTGAACCTGCATCCGTATGTGCACCGTCAGGGAGGTGAAGGCGATATGGTTGTTTTGCAGCCGTATGAATATCATCCGAACACGAGCGAACTCGTCCGCCTGTTGAAAAAAGGCCACCACAACGTGAAGCTGACCGACAAGGAATGGAAGACGCTTTACAACTGGATCGACTATAATGCTCCCGACAAAGGTTACTTCAACGCGAATGTCCTGACGATGCTTCCTTATAAAGGATTCGACCAGATCAAGCGTCGTAAGGAACTGACCGACAAATATGCGAACGGAGCCGGTGTCGATTGGAAGAAGGAAATCGCCGACTATGCGACTATCTGAAGAAGCAAGGTCCGATCACCCCGGTAATGCCTGAAAAGGCTGCTCCTGTAAAGGAAAAGAACCTGAAGGTGAAAGGTTGGCCGTTCGGTTCCGACCGGATCAAGGAAATGCTGGCTAAGGAGAAGGAAACCCGTAAGGTGGTTGAAATCGCTCCGGGAGTGAAAGTTAATTTCGTCCGTATTCCGGCCGGTGAATTCGTGATGGGTAGCTACCGTGGCGAACCGGATGCTTATCCGACTGCCAAAGTGAAGATCGACAAAGCCTTCTGGATGGCCGAGCTGGAAACGACGAACGAACAGTTCAACGTTGTCTTCCCGGATCATGACAGCCGTTTCGTCGACCAGCAATGGAAAGACCACGTGGTTCAGGGATATCCGGCCAATAAACCGGAACAGCCTGTCATCCGTGTCAGCTACAACGATGCGATGGAATTCTGCCGGAAACTGAGCGAAAAGACCGGTCTCAAGATCACGCTTCCGACCGAAGCACAGTGGGAGTGGGCTTGTCGTGCCGGTAGCGACCAGGACTTCTGGTATGGCGATATGCACACGGACTTCGGCAAGAAGGACAACTTGGCAGACAAGACAACGCTGTTGTTTGCCGTTTACGGTGTAGACCCGCAGCCGATGGCGAAGACGAACCCGTGGTACAAATACTATACCTATCTTCCGAAAGAAGAGAGCGTAGACGACGGTAACCTGGTCCAGGTTGGCGGCAAGGCTTATGAAGCCAATCCGTTCGGTCTGTACAGCATGCACGGTAACGTAGCTGAATGGACCCGTTCCGACTATGTATCGTATCCGTATAATGAGAAGACGAAAGAGACATCCGAATACAAGGTGGCCCGCGGCGGTTCTTATATCGACCGTCCGAAGTATGCGGCTTCCCACACACGTAAGGCTTACTATCCGTACCAGCGTGTGTTCAATGTCGGTTTCCGTATGATCATTGAAGATTGATAATGAAGAGGTATAGATAATATCTATCAACTAATAGAGCGCACAGATGTGCAGATTGCCACCGGTTATTTCATCAAACGATTAATCTGCGTACATTTGCCGCATCTGTGAACTCTAATAAAAAAGTAAATGAAAACAAATCTCGAAAGATTTTTCTCCTCCTTTGTAACGACGATCGTCCTGTTACTGATTTATGCCTTTGGCCTGGCCGTTGCCACTTTCATCGAAAAGTATCACGGTACAGCAGCAGCCAAAGCAATGGTGTATTATTCCCCCCTGTTTTTCCTGCTCCAATTCCTTTTAGTCGTTAATTTTATCGCGGCTACGATCAAACACCAATACCTCAAACGCGGCAAATGGGGACTGATGCTGACTCATTTCGCCTTTATCATCATCCTTCTCGGCGCCCTGACCTCTTTCCTTTTCGGCGAAGAAGGAATCCTGCATCTGCGTGAAGGGGAGACAAGCAACCAGATCGCTGTCCGCACTTCCGATAACACGACCTTTCATACCCTGCCTTTTTCCGTTGAACTGAAGAAATTCACCTTAACCCGCTATCCCGGTTCCGCCAGCCCCTCTTCTTACGAGAGCGAAGTGATCGTCCATGTGGACGGGGAGGATCGCGAGGAACGGATCTTTATGAATAACGTATTGGATGTAAAAGGCTATCGTTTCTTCCAGGCTTCTTATGACCAGGACGAACACGGTACCATCCTATCCGTCAACCGCGATGTGGCGGGACGGAACATCACTTACACCGGATATCTCTTGCTGGTCATCGGCCTGATCCTTTGTCTGGTCGGTAAGGACTCCCGCTTCATGCGTCAGAGTCGCCGTCTGAAAGAATTGCGCAAGGCGACCAACGTAACGGTCCTGTTGTTTGCGCTCCTTGCCGTTTCCCTGTCCGTAAATGCCGGCGAGAAGACTTCCCCGATGCTCGATGCCGTGCAGAAATACGCGGTGAGCCCGGAACATGCCGCCCTCTTCGGCGCCCTTCCGATCCAGTCGGGTAGTGGCCGTATGATGCCGGTCAACACTTTCTCTTCGGAGATTCTTCGTAAGCTCCATAAGTCGGAAAAGGTCGGCAAACTGAACTCCGACCAGTTCCTTTTAAGCCTCTTAGCCATGCCGGATATGTGGATGCGCGTTCCCTTTATCGCCCTGTCCAACCCCGAACTGGCTGCTTATTATGACCTGACGGACGGCGAATGTGCCTATATCCAGGTATTCGACAGCAACGGCAATTATAAATTGCAGGAGAAGTTGGAGGAAGCCTACAACAAGATGCCTGCCCAGCGGACCCGCTTCGACAAGGACTTGATGAAATTAGACGAGCAGTTGAACATCTTCCACCAGTTGATCAACCACCAAATGCTGAACCTTTTTCCGAAAGAAGACGATCCGAATCATAAATGGTATGCACCCGGTGACGACCTCTCCGCCTTCAGCGGCAAGGACTCCATGTTCGTCTCCCGTATTCTCGACTGGTATTTGGGCGAGGTGCAGGAGGGCTTGAAGAGTGGCGATTGGGCGAAAGCCGATGAAGTGGTCGGCATGATCGGCACATACCAGCAAGCCAAGAACAAGACACTCGATATCAGCCCGAAGCGTATGCAGGCCGAATTGAAATATAATAAGATGGATGTCTTCCGCTATTGCAAGATCGGTTACCTGGTCTTAGGCGGATTGCTGTTGGTCCTTTCTTTCGTGATGCTGTTCCGCCGGAGCCGCTGGATGAAGGTCGCCTTATGGCTGTTGGGGATCGGTGTGCTGGTTGTCTTCCATTATCACATGTTCGGTATGGGGATGCGCTGGTATATCGGTGGCTATGCTCCTTGGAGCAACTCCTATGAGACGATGGTCTATGTGGGATGGGCGACTGTCCTTGCCGGCCTGTTGTTCGTGCGCCGCAGTACGATCACCTTCGCGCTGGCCACCCTGTTCGGCGGTATCATCCTCTTCGTCTCCGGCCTGAACTGGATGGACCTGAGATCAATCCGCTCGTGCCGGTCCTGAAATCACCGTGGCTGATGTTCCATGTGGCGGTTATCGTTGCCGCTTACGGTTTCTTCGGCATCAGTTGCCTGATCGGGCTGACCAATATGGGGATGATGTCCGTTACCGGAAAAAAGAACGGGGATGTATTGAAGGCCCGTATCACCGAACTGAGCATTGTGAACGAGATGGCGTTGTGGGTGGGGCTTGCCCTGATGACCGTCGGTACTTTCCTCGGTGCTGTCTGGGCGAATGAGTCCTGGGGCCGTTATTGGGGCTGGGACCCGAAGGAGACGTGGGCGTTGATCACGATGGTCGTCTATGCCGTAGTGACTCATCTCCACTTGGTGAAACGCTGGAATAGCCTCTGGCTGTTCAACCTGGCATCCGTGATTGCATTCGCCTCCGTGCTGATGACTTTCTTCGGTGTCAATTATTTCCTGAGCGGAATGCATTCATACGGTCAAAATGATAATGTGCATGGAATATTCACCTATCTTTATATCGCCTTGGGGGGAGTCGTTGTCCTGGCTGTCCTTTCATACAGGAGAGGGAAGACGAAGGGGTGAAACATATATGTTTTGAAAACGAAGCACCGGTGTTTTGAATGCGAAACATATATGCTTTGAAATAGAGAAAACAGATAACGAATAAAAATAGTACGAACACTTAAAATTAATTAGTCATGAGAACATTTAATCACGTCGGTATCGTAACGACAGAACAAGTAGAAGGGGCTATGTTTAACGAAGGCCTGAGTGTATGGTTGACAGACTATAGCAAAAGTCCGAACCGCATCGAATTCCTGAAGTTTGAAGAAGGCAGCTGCCTGCCCGAACTGGTACAGAAACAGGGACACATCGCCTATACGGTTCCTTCGCTGGAAGAAGAACTGAAAGGCAAGAAGGTGATCTTCGGTCCGGCTGTATGCGACGAACACCTGACGATCGCTTTCATTGAAGAAGAAGGTATTGCTATCGAAATCATGGAAATCAAATAACAACATTAATAACTTAAATAAAGGAGGAAAATACCATGTCAGACATGAAGACAAAATTCATAAATGATCCCGAACAGATAACACCCGAATTGTTGGAAGGTTATGTATTGGCATACCCGGACCAGGTTAAGTTAGGGGGAGAAAATATCGTCGTACGTGCCAACCCGAAGAGTGAAGACAAAGTGGCGATCGTGACGTTGGGCGGTTCCGGCCATGAACCAGCATTGAGCGGATTCGTAGGCGAAGGTATGCTGGACTGCTCCGTCGTAGGCGATGTGTTTGCCGCTCCCGGTGCACAGCGTCTGTTCCAGGCTTTGCAGCTGATGAAGCGTGAAGCCGGTATCCTGCTGGTTGTTCTGAACCACTCCGGCGACGTGATGAGTGCGAACATGGCTTGCCAGTTGGCGGAACGCGTAGGCATCAAGGTGAAACAAGTGCTGACTCACGATGATATCAGTGCCGGTATCGATGCCGACATCAACGATCGTCGTGGACTGGCCGGTTGCGTACCTTTGTATAAGATCTTGGGTGCCGCAGCCGAAGAAGGCAAGACACTTGACGAACTGGTCGAAATCGCTGAACGCTATAACAATAATGTCGCTACTTTGGCCGTTGCCATGCGCTCTTGTACGCATCCGCAAAATGGTGGTACGATCACCGACCTGCCCCAGGGCATCATGGAGATCGGTATGGGACAGCACGGTGAAGGCGGTGGTGGACAGAAACCGCTTGTGTCTGCCGACGATACGGCTGCCGAAATGGTAGACCTGCTTTGCCAGCAGCTCAAACCGAAAGCTGGCGACAAGATGATGCTTATCATCAACGGCGTAGGAGCGACTACCCATATGGAGCTGAATATCATCTTCCGTAAAGCCTACAAGGAACTGGAAGCCGTGGCCTCCAGGTTGTCGTAAGCCGCATCCAGGAAATCCTGACTGTACAGGAACAGGCCGGTTTCCAGATGATCATGGCCATCCTCGACGAAGATCATATCGACTATCTGAAGAACAAACGTGCTGATGCACCTTACTGGACAACAATCGGTAAATAAACGAGATATGAAACAACTGACTATCGAAAACTTCAAGGCGATGCTCGACAACGCCTTGAAGAACATCAAAGAACGCGAAGACGAATTTTCTAAACTGGATGCCGTTATCGGTGACGGCGATCACGGACAGGCTATCGTGACAGCTATGTCCGCCATCGTGGCTACGGCTCAGAAAGGAACGGAGTTCAAGGCTATGCTGAACGACATGGGCTTCGACGTCATGTTGCAGGTGAGCGGTTCCACCAGTACGCTGCTGGGTGCTTTCTTCTTAGGTATGAGCGACCATGCTTCCGGAACGGAGCTGGATGCCGCCGGAGTGAAAGCGATGTTTGCCGGCGGCCTCGCCAACGTGCAGAAACAGACAAAAGCCCAGAAAGGCGACAAGACCATGATGGATGCCTTGATCCCGGCTGTGGAAGCGATCCAGGCATGTCCTTCGGACGACATCAAGGAAATCCTCGAAGCCGGAGCGAAAGCCGCCCTTGCCGGTGCTGCTTCGACCGTGGAAATGAAAGCCAACTTCGGTCGTGCGCGTAACTACGGCGAACGCTCCATCGGCTATGCCGACAGCGGTGCCACTTCTTGGAGCTGCATGTTCGAATCGTTCGCACAAGCACTGTAAAGATTTATGATTTATGATTTATGCGTCGATAATAAATCATAAATCATAAATCATAAGTCCCCAAATCATAAATTATAAATCATAAATCAAAAAGCTATGGCAGATATGGATGGGTTCAGAGAAGCGAATAACTTCGGCTTCGGACAGACTTCCCAATTTGACAATTTTCATGTAAAAGGTGCGTCTAACTACTCTTGGGGTATGAAAGACCGCCTCTCTCGTATCTTCAACCCGAAAACAGGCCGTGCCGTCATGCTGGCATTCGACCACGGGTTTATCATGGCCCGACTTCAGGTTTGGAACGTATCGACCTGAATATCGTTCCCCTCGTACAATATGCCGACTGTATCATGTGTACGCGCGGTATCTTGCAGACTTCTATTCCCGCCAACATCAACAAGCCTGTCTGCCTCCGTTCGGATGCCGGTTCGACGATTCTGACGGAATTGAACCGTAACGTCTTGATCGATATCGAAGATGCGATCCGTTACAATGCTTCGGCTATGGCCATCATGTTCTCTGCCGGCGATGGCGAACAGGAAGCTATCACGGTAGCCAACCTGGTGGAAGCTGTCGATATGGGTAACCGCTACGGCATCCCCGTCATGGGTGTGACGCTGTCGGCAAACAGATGGCACGTGACTCCCGCTACTTCGCACTCGCATCACGCGTATGTGCCGAGAACGGTGCTTCTATCGTGAAGACTTACTACTGCGACGGTTTCGAAAAGGTAGCTGCCGCTTGTCCGGTTCCCGTTGTGATCGCCGGAGGTAAGAAACTGCCAGAAAAGGAAGCGCTCGAACTCTGCTACAACGCTGTTAACGACGGTGCTGCCGGTGTCGATATGGGACGTAATGTTTTCCAAAGCGAAAACCCTGCCGCTATGATCCAGGCCGTACATGCTGTCGTACACGAAGGCTTGACACCGGAACAAGGTTTCGAAATGTTCCAAGATTTATCAAAGTGACGGTATGCATAAATTATTTACTTATCTCTGTTCCGCATTATTGCTGGTAACCGCCACCTCCTGCGAGAGGAAGACTGAAAAATTGCTGTTGGGCGGTTCCGGCTGGAACAAGATCGTGATCATCGATAAGAACACCAAGCAGGTAGAGTGGGAGCATCCCCTTGAAAAAGGCTGGGAGTGTAACTCGGCTGTAGCCACTCCCGACGGAAATATCCTCTTTGCTTATGCTAGAGGTGCGAAGCTGATCGACCGTAACCATCAGGAGATTTGGAATATTGCCGCTCCCGATACCTGCGAGATGCAGACTGCCCGCGTGTTGCCTGACGGCAACTACCTCTTGGGTTGGGTCGGTCATCCGGCTGTCATTATGGAGGTGAGTCCGAAGGGAGATATCCTGTCGCGTACCGAGTATGAGACAGGCATCGAAAATCCGCATGCCCAGTTCCGACAACTGAACAAGAATGCACGCGGTAACTACCTGATGCCCCTCTTTGCCACTTCCGACGTGCGCGAGATCTCTCCGCAAGGCGAAGTCGTGAAGATCACCCGTCTCGAAGGAACTCCCTTCACGACATTGGCGTTGGCGAACGGCAACCATTGGGTTGCCTGTGGTGACGGTCATTCCTTGATGGAGGTGAACCTCGATAATGGCGAAGTAGCCCGTCGTTACGGTGAGAACGATATCAAAGGTGTCCGCCTGTTCTTCGTGGCCGGCTTGCTTCCTGCAAAAGATGGTGGCCTGTACGTTTGCAACTGGCAGGGACATGACAAGAATGCCGTAGAGGCCAACAGTCCCCAGGTATTCGAAATAAACGATAAAGGTGAAGTAATCTGGAACCTGAACGACAACGAAAAGTTCGGTATGATTTCTACGATTAGCACGATAGAATAAGCCGTCTTTTTAGATCATAAAAGGGTATGTCATTCATTTGATATACCCTTTTTTATTGAACTCTTCCTATCTCCATTTTTCTGAAAAAGAGATTAAAACTATCAATCTCTGCTAAACTCCGTAAATATTAAATGACTAAAAAAACGTACGTTTTTTTTAGTCATTTAGAGGGAGCAAATATACTTAAAATCTTTGAATCTCAAATATTCTTATTTGTTTTTTATTCTCCTCGTCAGTCAAATACATCAAGGAATAGACCTGATACTCCCTGATAGTCAGCCATTAACAATATTTCATAAATTAAAATGACTTAAAAAACGTACGTTTTTTTAGTCATTTAGAACACGCTTAATCTTCATATAATCAGATTGTTACGTTTTTCCAGCTTCTGGGACTGACGAGCTTTCGTGTGAAATAGGTTGTATGATAAATATTTGTAAACCAATATTTTATGATAATTGGTTAACAAAGGAAAAATCAAGATTGATTATCTTTCATTGTTATACGGCCGAAAAAGAGCGGATGAAATTAGACTATTTAGAAATAGTCTAATTTACGATTAGGGTAAAACTTTTTCAATAATAATTGATAATCATGTATTATTTGATTATTATAATCGAAAAATATCTATTTATAATAAGTAAAAATATTACTTGTGAATTAAAGTAAATAATAAAATTAATATATGATTATCATACATTTTTGTAAAAATCGGATATGATTGATAATTAAGCTATTAAAATTCGAAAAAGTTTGAATATCAAAGAAATTAAATATATTTGCACTGTCAAAATAAAATATTATTTATCGCCTGAAGAGGTATTTAAATACCTCTTATTTTGTACTTTAAAGTACAAAATAGTCGCCGTTTCTAATACGAATTAATGGTATTTTATTTTGAGATTTTGTAACCAAGATTATTCGATTACGTTGCCTATATTGGGACTGACGAACTTTTGTGTGGGGTAATTAATTCTTTAATCATATGAAAATCAACTATTTATTATTAAGGCTGACACGAGAAAAATATATCAATCGTTGGGTGATTCTCCTGATTGATCTGTTTCTTTCCGTGTTTTCGACCATCACCTCCCTGGCCTTAATCAGCTACATTTTAGACCATGATTATTCCAACTTGGTTATATTCAAAGTTTTTTTAGTCTCGTCGTTTTGTAGCATTATCAGTTTCTTTATTGTCCAGACCTATAAAGGGATTATCCGTCACTCTGCTTTTACTGAGACTGGTCGTATCGCTATGGCCTCTTCTCTGAAAGTTGCGATCATCCTGCCTATCCTTTTCCTGGCGACTGATGCTTTTTCCTTCCGTAGCTTCCTGTTGGGAAGTGTGATCGATTTCTTCCTTACCTTCTTTATCCTGACGATTTTCCGTGTTTTCCTGATCACGGCCTATACCTTTATGGTGAGCAGCATGACTTCTCGCAGTAAAGACAAACTCCTTATTTTCGGGCATGAGAATTCTTCTCCGGCACTCCTGAACGATTCGTTTTTACGCGAAAACTCCTCTTATCAGGTCGAAGGTATTCTTCGGTTCGGACCGAGAATCTCTATGCGTATAGGAATCTATAAAGTCTATTTTGTTTCCGATCAGGCAGAATTCAACCGTTTGGTGAACCGCTATAACATCAAGGCCATTCTCTTCACCGATTACAAGGTCGTAAAAGAGGAAAGCGAACGCCTGGTCCGTTTCTGCGAGAAAAAGAAGATCCGTATGCTGCTGTTACCCTCCATCGACGAACTTCAGGGAGGTAAAATACAGCTGCGTACCCTTCCCGAAGTTCGTATCGAAGACCTGTTGGGACGCGAAGAGATCCGTATCAACATGGAGGAGATCGCCAACTCCCTGAGAGGCAAAGTCGTTTTGGTTACCGGAGCCGCCGGTTCCATCGGTAGCGAGCTCTGCCGCCAGCTCTGTCACTTCGGCCTGAAGCAACTGGTCCTGTTCGACAGTGCTGAAACCCCGATGCACAACATCCGGCTGGAACTGGAAGAAAAGTTCCCCAATGTCGAATTTGCCCCTGTCATGGGAGACATCCGCATGATCCACCGTGTAGAAAGCATCTACCAGCGTTTCCATCCCCAGATCGTGTTCCATGCCGCCGCCTACAAGCATGTGCCCCTGATGGAAGAGAACCCGTGCGAAGCCGTCCATACGAATGTCTACGGTACGCGTAACGTGGCCGATATGGCAGTCAAATATGAAGTAGACAAATTCATTATGGTCTCGACCGATAAAGCGGTCAATCCGACCAATGTCATGGGAGCGTCCAAGCGTTTGGCGGAGATGTATGTACAAAGCCTGAGCATTGCTATCAGCAAAGGTCGGTATTCCGGTAAAACCCGCTTTATCACTACCCGTTTCGGCAATGTGTTAGGCAGTAACGGCTCCGTCATTCCCCGTTTCCGCGAGCAGTTGGCGAAGGGCGGCCCTCTGACCGTTACCCATCCCGACATCATCCGTTACTTCATGACGATCCCCGAAGCCTGCCGTCTGGTTTTGGAAGCCGCCTTTATGGGTAAAGGAAACGAAATCTTCGTCTTCGATATGGGAACTCCTGTAAAGATCGCCGATCTGGCACGTCGCATGATCGAACTGGCAGGCCTTGTCCCCGAGCAGGATATCGAGATCAAATATACCGGTCTTCGTCCGGGTGAAAAGTTGTACGAAGAACTTTTAGCAACGAAAGAAAATACATTACCTACGGAAAACGAAAAGATCTACCGTGCCCAAGTCCGGGAATACGATTACGAAGACATCTGTACGGTCATGAACCCTCTGATCGACCTTGCCATCAGAGTAGATAAAATGGGTACCGTCCGGATGATGAAAGGAATCGTGCCGGAGTTCAAGAGCAAGAATTCAGTATATGAAGTGCTGGATCAACAATAGAGATTCTTTTTGTTGACATAGAGGTGGTAATTATAATTAGTTTAGTGAGGTTACCTATATTATATATAGAATATCATTGGATATTTTTTTTCTTTGAATGGATATTGCTTTTGATATATTGTAAAAACGTTTTATCAATAAAGGTAAGGATGTCTTTTTGAGTGTTAATAGTTTCTTGTATGTCATACTCTAGTAATAAAATTATAGCAAAAAATACAATGACGCTTTATCTGCGTATGTTCTTAACTATGATAGTAGGGTTATATACTTCTCGTGTCGTATTAGCAACATTAGGGGTAGAAGACTTTGGTATTTATAGCGTAGTGGGGGGAATTGTTTCTATGTTATCTTTCATTAATGCAGCTATGTCATTATCTACTAGTAGATTTTTGACTTTTGAAATTGGAAGGGGGGATGTTTGTCGTACACAAAAAGTGTTTTCTACAGCTTTTGAAATACATATAGCTGTGAGTTTGTTGATACTGTTTTTAGCAGAAACTGTAGGTTTATGGTTTGTTGTTAATAAATTGGTAATATCTGAAGATAGGATGATAGCTGCAATGTGGGTATATCAATGTTCTATTTTGTCAATGATAGTTAGTGTAACACAGGTCCCATATAATGCTGTAATTATTTCCCATGAGAAAATGAATGTTTATGCTTATGTTGAGCTTTTAAATGTGCTTTTAAAGCTACTTGTTGTTTATTTTCTTTTGATAGGTAAGGCTGATCGTTTAATTCTTTATGCTGTTCTCCAATTATGTGTAAGTATATTTATTGCTCTAATATACCGTATTTATAGTAAAATAAAGTATGAAGAATGTCGGATAATATGGATGTATGATAAGCACATTATCAAACCAATGTTAGGATTCACTGTTTGGAGTATTTTAGGTAATGTTTCATATATAGGTTTAACTCAAGGTGTGAATATATTATTGAATCTATTTTTTGGTCCTGTTGTAAATTCAGCTCGTGCTATTGCTGTTCAAGTTCAGACAACGTTGAATAGTTTTTGGACTAATTTTTTGACAGCTATAAATCCACAAATAATCAAAAGTTATGCTTCTAATGAGGTGAGTAGACTCCATGAACTTGTTTCTATGGGTTCGCTTTATGCTTTTTTTTTAATGTTAATTTTTACCGTTCCTGTTATTTCTGAAACTCCTTATCTACTTAAATTATGGTTAAATAATGTTCCTGACTATACAGTTGTATTTGTTCGTTTGGCATTGTTGTTATCTTTAATTGATTGTATATCTGAACCTTTAGTTAATGCTATAAAAGCAACAGGTGTGATTAAGATATATCAGATAGTAGTTAGCATAATACTTCTCTCTATTTTACCGATATCTTATATTTTATTTAAACATAATTATCCTCCTTTTTATGTGTATATTATTAATATTGTAATAAGTATATTATGTTTATTTGTTAGAGTGTATTTTGTAAATAATATAATTGGTATTTCAATGAATTATTTTATGTTAAATGTTATAATGAAAGCTTTTATAATAGGTGGATTATCTTTTACTATTGCATATATATTAAAGCTATTTTTTCAACCTTCTGGTTTTTTATTTACTTTTATATTTTGTATATTTCTTTTTTATAATCCGTTTGTTGGTTATTTTTTTAGGTATTGAAAAAAAGGAAGAAAATTGGTTTAATTTTATTAATGTAATAAATTTTTA